>Ga0247833_1004224_pt1 | contig 18121 bp, 20 predicted proteins | sample LaCruzMarch2015__7_FD_187117 | JGI IMG/M metagenome (GOLD analysis project Ga0247833, IMG submission 187117) | Freshwater microbial communities from meromictic Lake La Cruz, Castile-La Mancha, Spain - LaCruzMarch2015_8m | ecosystem: Environmental > Aquatic > Freshwater > Lake | place: Spain... | reverse complement strand
CACGACGGGAGAATGGCCGTACATATCTCCGCACACAAGCGTGCTACAGTCAAAAGTGGGGTACCAAAAGAAGCGCAAGATGATGGTCTTTCCGCCAGTATGTCATACGGCCGTCAAACTCCACCACGGCGACCATCAGGACAAAAGGGGGATATTTCCCACGCACAGTGGAATTCCCCACAAAAAAACTCTGGTGACGGGTTTGAGGTTTTTCGTTTTTCACCCCACAATATTTCTTCAATGCATGAGTACGATGATGGACAAGATACCAATATTAAAACGCCGTGCCGCCGAAGCTGCTGCTGCCGTCACCGCCGCCGGGGGAGGAGACGAGGTGCTACCATCATCAACAACAACGAAGAGTAACGATCCAATTTGTGTCATCGTGGTAGGGATGGCAGGGAGTGGTAAAACAACCTTGATGGCACGGTTGCAGCGCTCGTTAGATTTAAACGGTGCACGTACTTCGTCTTCCTCGTCGCCGTCGTCGTCATCGTCTGACGCTGCTGTTAATGTAAATGTCGACGTGAAAGAATTGTCAATGACACAAAGTAAGACGCCGGAAGTAGATGGAGGAGGGAATGCGAAGGAGGAGGAGAGGAACCAACCATCAACAACAATAACGACGCGAGCGACGGGATATGCAATCAATCTTGACCCGGCTGCCAAATATATACCCTTCACATCGTCCATTGATATACGTGATACCGTGAATTACATTGAGGTTATGAGACAACATAAATTGGGTCCGAATGGGGCAATATTAACCTGTTTGAATTTATTCGCGACCAAATTTGATCAAGTTATGTGTATATTAGAACGTCGTGCCTTTGGTTCTAGTTCACTCGATGGATCCAATAAGAGGGAGGAGGAGGATGATGTGAAAGATAATGATGTGGTGGAGGAGGAAACAGTCAACACTAGCAGTATCGTGTCACCATTGCCATTGGATTATATATTAATTGATACACCTGGTCAAATCGAGGCGTTCACGTGGTCGGCATCGGGGACTATCGTAACATCGGCACTTGCCACAACATTCCCCACGGTATTAGCATTCGTCGTGGACACTCCTCGCTGTGCGGCGAGTGTACATACCTTCATGTCAAATATGTTATATGCCTGCTCTATGCTATATCGTGCCCGTCTGCCCATGGTCATTGTACTAAATAAGATTGATATTGTTGGGTGTGACTTCGTAAAAGAATGGATGGAGGACTATGAAAGCTTCCAAGAGGCGCTGGATGATGCCACATCATCCGCGAATGGTGGTGCCGAGGGGGGATATTCAGATGAAATGTTTGCCGGGGGTGGCGGATACTACTCATCGCTCACGCGAAGTTTAAGTTTGGTATTGGATGAATTTTACAATCATTTACATAAAGTGGGCATATCAGCGGCGACTGGAGAAGGTGTGGATGAATTCTGGACTGTAATACGAGATGCCGCTGCAGAGTATGAGGATGGTTACCTTGTTGATTTGAAATGTAGGATGGAAGAACAGGAGGCAAAAGAGATTGCGAAAGGGCGAGTTGATATCAGGAGGTTGGCACGAGATATGGAGGAGGATGATTGTGCAGCAGCAGCAGTAGCAGATGATTGAACACGGCGAAAGAATAACCAACAGAGAACAGAGAGAACGACTGAGTAAGAGTACTTTCCGACATCTTCTACTACACACCTTAATAAAGCTCGAAAGTAACTTATGTGAGTTTAATGAAACATGTTTGACTACTCTACAGATGGCGATCGTAATTCATAAATCGACATCGTCTTTGACATCAACTTCTACTACGGACGACCACCTCTCGGTAAAGGCGAAGACAGCCAGATATTGTTCAAGTTGGTCAATGACGGACTATCATCTTGTTTCGCCAGTGCTATTCTACGATGAGTGCTAACCTCAATATTTGCCTGCAGCTGCTGTTGCTGCTGTTGTTTGACTTGGAACTTTTTGAGATTAGTTAACAACAGTGCCTCTCCCGGCCAAAGTAACTTTGCAAAAGTGGTGCGGGCCATATTTCTAACAAATCAACCGCACTTTTAAGGGCAGGCTATGTAAGATCTTCCACTAGACTTGTAATCTCTGATACAATTGTACCTAATTCTGGTTTAGACGTTCCTTTATCCACCGTCATTCTGCAGCTGTTGAACAATAGCTCCTCCCTCTACCATGATACAAAGCTAATATCTACTCTGTACTCTTGGTGGAATTGATATCGTCACATACACTTGCTCTCACCTGAGAAGAATCTTGTTTACAATAGTTTTGAGTCGTCGGAATCGTTGATTAATGTGTCCAACAATTTGACTGTAGAGATGTAACGCACCTCTTCTCCTCTTCGTTGCTTTGTGTAACAACTCTGCACCATGAGAACATGAATTTGGTGTCGTAATACCCATGTGTTTTCTCTCAAAATGAGATCTTCTTCATCTACAAATTCCAAATCAACTGCTCTTTTTGAACTTGTCTTTGATAGGGATTCCTGCATAGAATCCCCAATTGTTGTGACATCAGTAGTAATTGATTTTCAACTAGTAGTATTTCTCTTCTCCCCAATTTTAGCGGCCTTTTTTAGGCGGTCTTTTGTAACGAACAAATTGAAAAAAGTTGACGGCCGCGTCCTCCCCTCTGGTGTATGGTACACCTAGACATCACCACTGTGCATTATGATTCAGGAAGGTGGGACAATATTATTAACATTCGTCATTTATTTGTGATTTTGCCCCCAAGATTGACCGCTGGTGAGGAGATCATTTTGGGGGAGTGACATATTGTGTGTGTGTGTGTCCGCCGATCTCATTATTTTGTGTGGCCCATTCATTTCTCTTACAAGTCTGGTAATCAATCCTACAAGATAGCTTTTGCCTCACGATTGCCCCATTGAATCGTACTCAAGATTATACAAGATACCTCGACTCACCCCAAGTATGTCGGCTTCAAGGGCGCAGGCCTCCCATTCACCACATCCGGACGCTCCTCGAGAACAACAACAACAACACAGTAATGCCCCTTCTCCTCCTCCACGTCAATCACCACCTCCCGGCGAGGATGAGGATGATAACAGATACAATATGTTCCGTCACTCCGACGATGACGATGAGGATGGTGGTGGCGCCGGGAACAATGACGTGGGTGGGGAGGCCGCGGCTTCGGAGGAGGGTCCGCATCACATCCCCAAAAGTCCCGAGTATGCTGCGTGCGCGGCGGCGGCTGCTGCTGCAGCAGCCAAGAGGGCAGTGTCGACGGCGACTACGGAGGTCAAGGTTGGGGGTGTATCCTTCGCTCGGCCCGCCATACAGAGCTCCACACGACGCTCGACACGGGGTAGCGCAATGAAGCAGACCGATGACGATGTCGTCGAAGAAGAACGATATCATAATGACCATCAGAATGCTGTCGTCGATCATCATTCTGGTTACAACAACGAGGAAGTAGATGCCGAACATGCCTTACTTCAATTAGCCACGGCACCCTCATGGGGGTCCATAATTGATATACAAAAGGTTGAAACATTTGATGCACAGGAGGATTCCTCGCGGTCCGGGTCCTCCTCTCGTGCACATTCGGTCAATTCCAATGTTATCACACCCGCATCACTCCCCCGTAAGTCAACATCATATGATGCCAACTTCATTTATCCACCCTCAAGTCCCATCAAGTCTACACGTACTGAAGATGAGGATGTTAGATCAAGTCCTGTCGTGGAAGATGATGGTGAATATGACAACAATGACGAAGAACATCCTGGTGGTGAAGTATGGATGCCACCTCCGTCCAACTTTACAAGGGGTAGACCACGTGGATTAGGAGAAGGAGGATATCATGATGGGGGAGGATTGAACACTTACCACATCCCACCACCACAAGTCCGCCCACAGTTTGTCCGACCAGGGGGTAGCAGCCATGTCGCATCTTATGGACACCCACGTCTTGTGGATTCATCGTCACGAGATTCAAATGAGTCTACTACATTCGCTAGTGGACGTATCCAAGCTGTAGGACGGCAGGATGAATGGGATGCACATTCACACTATCAGCAGCATCAACAACCATGGATTACAGTTAGTCATAGTCGTAGTGATGATCAGCAGCAGCAGGGTGGTAGTAATGAATGGGATCCACCCCAACCTACTCGACCTCCCTTTCCTACTTACCACTATCATCCTCATCATCCCTCTTACCCACCTCATCACGCTGACTACTACGGAGGCATTGAGAGAAGTTCTAGTAACAGTGGAACAGTAGGAGGAGGAGGGGTGTACCCTCCAGGAGGACCACCACAGCGTGGTGGTGGCGGTGGGTCGTCGTATCCACCAATGCATTATCAACATGGATACCCACCTACTACTCACCATTCCTTTCCTCCTGGATACTCTTCGGGTGCTCCATCTCATGCACGATATGGTGGACTATATCGTTCATCACACCTCAACACCAACAGCACTCTTCCTCCTCACTATCCACCACAAGGGGTGGGATTTGCCGGAGGAACAAAGGATGAAGCTGATGATGATTATTATGGATTAGCACATACCTCATCGTCATCGTTGAACAGTTCAAATAATGATGTTGAGATACAGGTACCACGTCCTCAATTTCAGAATGTCAAACGGGGCAAGACATCATCATCATCATCCGCCGCGAGTGGGGGTGCTGGTGGCACTATGAAGCAACGTGGAGGTGTGGATACAATCGAGGGTGGTATAATGAGTCTTCCCTACCAAAAGAATGGTCGGGTATATGATGTAATGACCGGTGAGGCAATTACCACCCCCGCACTAACGAAGCAACCAATAATACGGAGGAGACGGCGTAATCCAACAGAAAAGGCCGCGGCAGCAGCGGCTATGGCTGCCGCGGCTGCTGCAGCTATGCGAGAGCGGAATGCTGCCAAGCAGACTGCTGTTTCATTGACTGTGGATAAGAATAAGGCGAACAATAGTGTAGAGGAGGAGGACCGAGACAATGACGGTAGAATGGTAGAGGGAGGAGGTTTGGTAACAAGTCCATTTTCCGAGGAGGAACTCAAAACATTAGGATCAGGTGATGATGAAGACATCCCAGCAGCAAGTGAGCACAACACTTCTTCATTATCTCTTGCTCGATGTTGTTTTTTTACACTTTTTTCTAACTTTTCTGCACCATTACACACACACACACAAAATAAACAGAACGTGCAGCAATGGCATCCGCATTGGCACTGCGTGCGGCAGCGGGTGGGTCACCAGTTGAACCACCTAAAAGTGCCGCCGAGGTTGAGTTTGATATTGCCGATCCACCACTCGGACCAGTCATGCCACCGTCGGACATTGCCGCAATTGACAGCACAGCACTAATGTCTGAGAATGACGTATTGTGTGGACGTGGAGGGGGTACGAATTCACAAATGGGCAATCGTCGATTTAGGGCACTTGTGCGTGACTTCCAACCTACATATCTAATGGCCAAACGTCGAGAGAAACCCAAGATGGCACGATCGGTGGTACTTATTGTTAGGAAACGTGGTGGTCGGTTCTTACGTCGAGACGACACGGATGGACGGTTGTATGAGGTGGGCGATGAGAAGGCCGAGGCTAAGACAAGTCAGGCACTCAGAGAAGGACTAGATGTACGTGCCACGAAGACTGCCGCTAATACTCTCATGGGTACTACGGCTATTGAAACCACAATTAGGAAGAGGAAGAGTACCTCACCGATTGAGAATGAGAATTACTCCGTCAAGAGGATGAGTGTAAAGTCGGACGGTGGGACAGCTGGGACAAAAATTGTACCCGTAAGGCCACAACCGGTACATGCCCCGGGATACGCTCGAGGCCCACCGCGACCAGGCCCACCTATGGGATACTATCCTCCCTATCAGCCACGATATGATGATCCCTACTATCACGGCCGTTACCCTCCTCCACCACCACCAGGAACTACTGCACCTGGTTCATATGACTACAGGGCACCTCCACCACCATCAACAGGGAGCTCATTTGGGTACCATTACCCTGCCAATTATCCTCCAGGATATGCTGGACATACGCCTCCTTATAATCAAGGGTACCCCTCCTCCCCTCCGAGATCTTCCTGTGAAGCAATGTCGACATCAAGTCCAACACCACCCAAGACTGACGCATTCTCTCCACCAAGGAATACAGGGATTAATAAACATCCACAGAGTATGCATCAGCAATTGACTCTGAGCGAGTCACAGGATGATACTCATCTCAATGAAGAGTAAACAAATTAGGCCATTTTCAAACCATGTGAGAGGAGTACATATTTTATGTCGACAATACATATGTATATATTTCAGGAGATCTAAATTAGCTGTTACACATCATTATTATTCATTCTACATGCATACCTTATACACTCTCTCTTATCTTTGTGCTTTCAAATGGCGCAGCCGCTTTAGTATCTGCTGATAATAATCGCGACGAAACAGAAGGTTGCTGTGAATCTGTTACCCACACGGTGCCACACGACTAATCAATCGAAGTTAGTATTAATAGTAATCCGTGTTGGGGAGCCGCTTTAGTTTTCCCCCTTTGATTTAAAACTGACGTTACGTTTGAATTTATTTCGAGTCGGCTTCTCAAACGAAGCAACATTCATCCTTTCAAGTATCAGCAACTCGTCGTCGCTGTACCACAGCAAGTTTGCTCCTCACGCACGACGATCACGTCGTCAATAAATTCTCGATCGCACTGTGTGGGCGCCGATGGAGGGAGGAGACACCGCAATATAGACATTGGATTGCCACAACTCATACAGTACTTCTTATTTCCAAGTCGGCTTCTCTAGCTAACCGAACCCACCATGTCTGTGACTGGCAGATTCTTTCTCACTTACCAAACCGCTAAACCCTATGAGTTGAGTCAGGCGAATCTACCACTACAACTGTTCGTTCGACTTGACAGTCACGTAAGAGTAAGCACAGCAGAAGCTGACAAAGTAATTTGGTTTGATTTATCACAACCAGAAGACTTAGATCTCTTCATCGAACTTCGCAATGACACATCAGGCGAGAGTATTGGTAGTGCAAAGTATAACATTGCTGACGTTCTACATTCTAGACAAGAGACTTGCATTACGCTTGAATTTTTAAGTCCAGGTGACAAAAGAGTGGTCTCAACAATGAATTTTAAGCTAGCATTCGTGCAGGCCAAAATTGGTTCAATAAAACTACGCCTAGGTGCAGAGAATTCTGATGACGTTACTCGCGTTGTACTCTCTTTACCCGATGGCCAATCTACAACTTTGGTCGATCACGAGGTATCCTTCTCGGTTGATCATAGCAATTGTTTCTGGGATTTCACTGTACAACTTTACAACCGCAATGCTTCCTTTGGGTATGGAAAACTGAGCTTATTGAGTTGTCTGGGTGGTCATGACAATATTCAGCACGATACTTCAACCATTCCTATTAAGGTTGGCGGCGACACTCAACAAACATACGAAATTGCCATCGATCATTGGTTTGTGGGAGCTCGGAAAGATGACATCGTGCAGAATGAAGAACAAGAGGTCGTAAATGTCAACAAGGACTGTTTCACGGACAATGCCATTCAAGCGGCCTTCAATTTCTTTGACTTGGATAACAATAGTTACATCGGAGTTGCAGAGCTAAAACATATCCTTATCATGATGGGTGAGATAGTATCCGATGAGGAGCTCGATATGATGATCTCAATGCTGGATATCAACGGCGATGGGCAAGTCGGCTTTCAAGTAAGACATCCTGACGATTTTGCATTGTTTGCCAGCTCATCATTAACCGTTGTTCTTATCGTTATTACACATCAAAAGGAGTTCAAAGCCATGGTAGAGTCACCAGACCCTGCCAATGAAGACTTCCTGGTAAAGCAAAACACATCCACTGAGAAAAACCACCAATCTCCCGCGATGAAACAAAGACATGAGTTAGTAGAACGCAAGCGAGAATTGTTCTCTCGCATCTTGCACACCTCAGATATGGACATGGAGTTCGTCTACTCAATGTTAACATCATTCAAGGGTAAGTCGACTGTGGAGGAGTTTGCAATCAATTACCAAGAACTGTGTGAGCTCCTACCAGCAACTTTGGGATACAGTCCATCCGATTGCAAAGAGGTCTTCGTCCTGCTGAGAGATGGTGACTCCTCAACAGTCGATGGTCGTGATGTGATCATGACTTTCGTGAATTTGGTCGATTTCACTCTGGAAGCCAAATGTAAAATTGCATTCCAACTGTATGATGTTGATCGGTCGGGCTATCTGTCCGGAAACGAAATTGAAGCAATAATGAAATGTACTAATGCTGCTCCAAATCTTGTGAAGAAGCGTGCGGAGACATTCATGAATTGTGCAGACATAGACAGATCTGGAGGTATCACCATCGACGAACTCATTGCTGCAGCCGAGAAACTACCCACATTGTTGTTTCCACATACGACCAGCGAACAGCCAAGAAGAATCATAATCTAAGCGATGAGATCAATCCTCGTCGTATCTCCTTGCCTTCTCCATCTTCTGTATCACATCAACTCCGACGGTGTCGGGTACTTCTCAAACCTCAAAGATGAAACCGTCATCCAGAAGGTGAAGAACTTAAACATGGACTCGTTGGCATAGCTGGAAGCCTACAACACATCATCACTCCTGAGGGTAGGCAGCAGTTCCTCTTCTATGTATGTTCGATAGGTGTACTTATGTTCGCGGTGTCAACAATAAAGGAAATGCTTGCGTTGATGTGCTGTTGTATATTGCGATTCCTAACTGCTCCTCGACTTGTTTGCGAGTACGGCAATCTCAGAACGCAAATTAGGTGGTTCTCCAAGACCAAGGCAAGGAAAGAAATCGTTCTGCCCAGAAAGATTAGAGATCGAATGGACACAATTATCAAGGTTGCGTCGGCAGCAAGTGTTAAGCGCTATCCTCTTCGTAGCGTCCTCGCCTTCTCCATCTTCTTTATCACATCAACTCCATCCCGACGTATATTCCCTATAGCAACCTTAGCCTCCTCCCCAATACTTTTACACTGCTTTATCGACGTCGGTAATCCTATAAGTAGATCCCAACTAGAGAACAAAATTAAACTACAACACCAGCTGAATAAGATAACATAAACCTTGACCTACAATGATTTTCGCCGTTCTTCGGATGTTGGGACAAATTCAGAACATTCTCAAACTATTTATGAATATGTCAAACTTTGTCAGGCAACTCTGTAATAATTTGATCCACATCCCCCCTCTTAGCTTTGTTTGAAATCTCATGGCTATCAGTATTCGTTACTTCGCTTTCTTCTATGTCGTGCAGGTTTTTCTTCCAACAGTTGCCTGGAGACGATATTTTAAGAACATGTAACAAACAGCTCAACCGGGTCTCTGTTGGATGATTAGCTCTATATGCGTTGTATCTGGGTCGGAAGTAAACCGATGAATTCAGCTGTGATAACAATTTCAGTGTGAGGAAAGAATGTAATAAACAGATAACGATACAAGATAATCTGCTACTCACCATTCCTTGTAATGATTGCATAACCATATAAGTTAAGGCTAGTGGCGTTGGTGGATCAATCGCTTTAATGTCATAAATTGCATCTAAGCGAAGAATTATATTGACGTGAATTGCATGAAAATTAGAAAATGACACAGATATCTCAAAAGCTGTCGTAACTCACATATGATCCATGGAATCTCAATGATACTATAAACTGCAACGTAATAAATGCCTTGATAGGCTGTCTGCCTTGTCAAGTTACGATTAGTTGTGGTTCCTCCCGATGCACGTCGGAATCGATCCATTCGACGTTCTTGTTTATACACGGTATGAATAAGAATTGCAACAGCACATGAAATAATCGTGTATGCAATCATAAATGGTATAGTCCCAACAACGAGCAGATATGCTCGGGCGTGTATACCACGTGTGCATGGTCCTACATCCTTCGTCTCGACACAAACGTCGTCTAAACAATCATTAACTGTACTACCATCGCAGCCTAAAGGATATGGTTGAAGGTCACAAAAGAAGGTACCATTGTAATTGTAATTTGCCCCAGGAAGTGGAATGATGGATAATACCGTTGCGAGCACGATGGGGATGAGTGTGAAGGGGATACGGTATCTTGTTGAGTCTTTATCCTTCCATCCATATTTAACAATTAGGCAGTCTAAAACCTCATCGACAAAAAAACAGCGAGAGGCAGGTAGTATACGTATGAGTGTTTTGCGTTTTGGGAATATGTATTATGCGAAATTATTTCATAAGATCATGCATATACATATATATATATATATATATATCAAACATTTACTTACATGCAACTGCCAGAGATGAATTTGAACCAGACGATAATAAGAAGAATAAGTTACTAAGAAATCCTTGCATTGTACACGTCCTTACATTCCCAATTGACATGGGTACATTATACTCTTGTGGGACCATCCATGTAGATAGAAACAGAACAAAGAATGCACTTAATGTAATAATATGTGTGTTATCATCAATGTTAGATTGTTGTTATGTTCAATGGGAAAAAAAAAACGGAAAAATATACAACACTTGTGTGCCAAAACGAACTCACCTACATAGGTCCCCAATACCAAGAAGTAAAAGGATAGACTGTGTGAGTGAAATATTGCATCGAAAACGATTAATGAATGACCGACTTTCATTACTACTATTGTCTGTTGTAATATTCCTAAGTAGCTTTCGATGTATGTCTCGCATTAGAAGGATAGAGAAAATCATGGAGATTACCGCGAGGACCTTGATAGACCAAAGGAATGCAGTAAAATTGACCATCGTTCCCTTTTGTTATATTATTGCAGGCTTCTCGGCTGCTGCTGAATGGAGCCGTGAGGAGGTTGTACACTGTGTACGATACGCCTCACGTTTTTTTAGGGAGGATTTTTTGGATTCACTCTTCTCCACTGTCCAGGTATCTACGTAGACCTTGTGTCTAGTTACTTAATCTACGTAGACAGACCTACATTACACTCTTGTTTACAATGATGAAGCTCGGCCTCGTCGTTCTCGCGGCTGCTGCGACAGCGCCTTTCGCCGCCACAGCCTTTTCCACATTGTCGTCGTCGTCGTCGTTATCAACATCACTTCGACGTCCTCCATCATCTTCAACGGCCATATCCTACGCCTCTAAGTCCTCCCCTCGTCGCGACGTACTAGCACACTCACTCACTTCGGCCATCCTCATTGCCACAACTTCGTCCATTGTCACACGTCCTCCAGCTGCTGCTGCTGCTGCGGGTGGTGGCGAACCACCCACACCGGCCGAAATCGAACGTATACGAACGGGCTACGATAATATACGATATCTATTGGCCAATTGGGAAAAAGAAACGACCGTGTGTAAAAGTAATGGAGGACAATGCGAACGCAACGCGGACGCCTGTCGTCGGTACCTGGGATTGCGCAGCACCACGGATCCGTTATTTCAAATCGAAAAAGTATTTGCCAAGGTCCGATTCATCGAGGATATCGATCCGGAGAAGCTGGATGCCTTCTTCGAGGCCACGGAGGATTGGTAAGTGCGTCCGTGTGCGTGTGTGTGTGCGTGTGTGTTGTTGTATCTATCTAGCTCCTTTTTTTTCCAGTGCGTGAATTAATATATATATGCATAATCCATGTAGGAATACAGCAATGAATATGACAAATAGTATGTCATTCATATCACAATTTGCCGAATATAATCCCGGGGGTGGGAAGGATGAGGTATTGAAGTATCTAAATGAGGCACAGACACAGGTTATCCTTGCCGAGAAGGCATTAAAGACGATACTAGATTGTATTGGTAGTACTAGTTCCACATCTACTACCACAGCATGAATAATAATAAATAAGGATATGGATGGTTGATAGGAGTACAACATTAGGAAAAAAAGGGGAGATAGGGTGATCATCAAAATTGTGTAATCTCCTCTCTATTTAACCTGTAGAGGGAGGACAATGCATGGTTTTTTTTTGGGAGAGGAAAAGCTTTTTCATTTGACATGGTTGATATTATTGAAAGAAATCTACTAAATTAATAACACCACAACTTACTCTAAAAATCTAGCTTTTTTGTACTCTAAAATCTTATATATATAACCGTATCGAATCAGATAATGATGATGATATACGGCTAATGATTTTACTCATTCCCCAAAAAGTTCTTCAATTTTTTAGACTTCATACAAAACTTTCCTTTCCATTCTTGAATATTGCTCCACAGTCCATGCCTTAATTTGTAATGCATGTATATTATCAAACAAACCTTTCTCCTTTAATAGATTCTGTATCTCACGATGACGTTTAATATTGGATATATTATCAAATTCAGATGTAACAATTATAACTTCTAATTTGGCACCATTGTCACATGATGATGATGTAGTATTTGAATTATCAATTACTTGACATTCTATTGCATTGGGATATTTATTTTGTAACTTGTTTTCAAAGAAATATATATTAAAACGAGGTTAGTTTTGGTATATTGTACCAAATAGATATATATAAATAATGTAAAATGTTGGATGGAGTTAGGCGGTCTCCATAATAATGCAGATAAAATATGCATGTATAGATCTCTCTCTCTCTTTTCGCACAACGACTGCTTCTCCGGATCCCTCGTCAATCAAGTCGCAATATACCCCGACAATAAACCACTATTATTCTCTTACCTCTTCCTTAACTCGAACAGCAATCGACATATGAAGGAAGGAAGAGATTCCTTGAACCGCCAAAAAAAACGAACCCGCCAAACTTATTTTTATGTTGTGTCTCATGGCTTACCATGCCCATGATGAGAGATAGCAGTGCGTCAAAACTGCTGTTGTCTATAGCAGCAGTTGCTTTGTCATACCGTTCAACGACAATGACAACGATGGCGTTTACTTTTACGCAATCATCATCCTCGGCAATAAAGCGGTATCATCCAAAGAAGAAATGCATTTATCATCATACTATTACGCGTAGTCGTCCTCACCAACGCCATTATGAAGCTAGTAGTGCATTAGTCCGTAATCTCCATAACATGAATATATCTCGATGTAAGAGACGAACGGCATTGATGATAGTAGATGCATCATCATCATCTAGTAATGACGTGTTCAATAATAATGACGAGTGGCTGCAATCCAACGATAATAGCAGTGGCAGTATTGGAAGAGGCGGCACGATAGTCCCCTCCACGCCCTGCGTAAGAATATGTCGGTACAATTCCAATTTCTACGATGGACAAGTATGTATTGGGTGTTATCGCGAGGTGTATGAAATTGGTACATGGCAAGGCATGACCAAAAATCAAAAGTCGCTAACATTATTGGATTGTATCGAACGTTGTAGTACTACAACTAATGTAGTAGTAATTGAAGGAGGAGGAGAACGACAACAACAACAACACGAGAGTGGTGGGTTTCATGGTGCAATCACAATTGAGGAATTGACACGACAATATATGTATTGGTCGGAGGATGATGTTCATGATGATGATTATAGTTATATGATTATCAATAACAATAATGACAATATGGAAAGTAGTAGTACTGATGATAGTGGTAGTAAAGACATTGCATTATTGGATCAAACACAAACAATAATGCAAGAGAATCAACACGAAGAAGATGACGAGTCATCCGTGCAGCAGCAAGAAGTACTGGCACACCAACACCAACAACAACAAACACAAATAGTTGCCAAGACTGTAGAAACATTCAAGCTTGCTGATTTATATTGGTTAGAATCATGTGTTATTTCACATTATTATCATACTACTACATCTACTACTGCTAACACTAACCACCATCAACAACATAAGGTTGATAGTTTGGCATTCAATCATCCAACGGCATCCCATCTACTTAGTTTTTGGAAAAATACTGCTGATGCCTCAAATTATGAAACAACAACAACAACAGCTACTAATACTATTGTTGTCGACGGTAATGATCATCAAGAGGATAGACGATATATGACACTGCCATTTCGAAGTAAACGTATACAATACATGGCTGAAATATTGGCATCGGGATATACACCATTACAGTTAATTGATAATATTAATAGTAGTAGAATGATCATGCGTAAGGGGATAAACTCCTCATTGTGGACATTGGAATATGAAATATTTGAACGATGGCACAATAACTACGACGACAACACCAACAATAATAACAATCAAAATCATCAGGATAAAGTTTGTTCAACAATGCTCCTTTGTGCTGTATCACGTGCCCTACCTGGTGAACCATCCTTGTCATTAACATCATCATCATCATCGTTATTGCAGGACAATGAGGTTGGTAGTATTACACCCTACATTATAATTGAAACATCTAACCAATTCTACTTGGCACAAAAGCTATCAGTACGACAAAGTGCAATACCAACACAAGATAGAGTTGACTTTGATCTAAAACAACAATGCCAACAACAACAACATACCAGTAGTACTGATCAGTTCCAATCATTATGGTCCACACGACCATTTCAATACAGTGGTGCAATTAATATTGGCGTAGCATCCGTTATTATTGATATGCTAAGTGATGCTCTACGACTTCGTCGCAAACGACATCAACATCTACACACAACAGTCGGCAGCGATAGTATTGGCAATACCAATAACAACATAAAGTCTACTAGTAATAAACAAAGAATAATACGAATATTAGACCCTACATGTGGTAGTGGAACATTTTTAGCTCTAGCACTAATGATATGGAGTGAGAAATATAATACTACTGCTACTGCTAGTAGTAATGATACTATAATTGTCGATGCCACTGGTATTGATTCAAATTACAAATGTGCACGTGGGACAATAGCAAATCTTAGACATCTATTTGGTCTTTCTACTATCGATGATGAAAACAATGACAACAATGACAATGTTGGTGTTGTTGATGATGATGTTATTAGACAGTGGACATTTAATTTATATCCCGCAACTGGAAGACTTACATCGTCGTCATTGTTGGCATTGCCATTGTCTCGAGTAACAATTCATGCCAATGACTCGGTCAACCTATCAACATTTGTATTGGATAAATTCGATTGTGCGGTGGCTAATTTACCTTGGAATCGTAATACACTTGAGTATCAAGGACAAACTACTAACAATGATACTACAACTAATACATCAACTACATGTTGTACCAACGAACGCATACTCTTGTCAATGGCTGCTGTGTTAAAACCTGGGGCACCATTGGTAATAATAAGTGGTGGATGCAGTTCTAGTAACAACACAAGGCAAGATACTAAATCAAAGTATACATCATTTAATGTAAAAGAATGTTTAGAGGGTATGGGATTTGTCATATTGGGTCAAGCAACCATCCCACCGCAGGGATTTCAACTACCTGCATCAGGAAAGAAGAAGAAGACAAAGACAAAGAAAGATTCATCAATAGTAGCAACAATGAATGAGAATGTTCAACGTAATAGTGACTGTTTAATCACTGTAGCAATAGCTCCAGGATAAGACTGTTTTTTTTCTTATGTAGAGTAAGACATGTCACAACAGTTCCACATACATATATAATATATATATATATTGTCTCTTAATTTAGTATCTACATAAGTATAATATATGTGTTTCTCCAACTCGTCCTATCATACCCGACCCGTCTCACCTATCCCACCTAGTGAGGCATACTGTAGTAATGTCCATTCCAAAATTGTTCAAAAGTTGTATATCCCTCCGCTGTATGGTCGTTGAACCACGATGATCTTCCCCGTTGGCTTGGTGCCCACCTGTTGTTGCTATGATGTGATTTGCTCACGCTTGCCGCTACTTCCCTTGTCGCCCTCACATAGTGTAGCCTTCCGAGTGTGAGCTTGGCTTGTCCTCTTACTATTGCACATCCTATGGCTCGTCTGAATTGTTTATGATACTACACAGCAACTTCGATCCTAAGGAGTGTCCACTAGTCCCTTTTCCTCCTCAAAGCACGCATGTGTGCTGCTGCCTCATAACTCTCTGCTCGAGTCCAGTATCCAGGGTTATTGGAAAGCTAAGTAAGTTTGCCAAGAAACCCAACAAACACCATTTGCAATCGGTGGAGTATCCACCTCTGGCCAGCGGCTTACACCCGTCTTTCATGGGGATGTTTGAGATTCGTCAAGAGGAGCTAGAACCGCCAGGGGTAGAGACGGACTTGTTCATTGAGACGATTGAATTGATCAACAAAAGGAGGAAGAGCAATGTCATCCCCCACGAGAATGATCCATATGACATTATCAAAAGAAATGGTGTAAGTCTTATTGATAATGGTAATGCGTCCTCATCGAGACCATCGCAACTATTTCATTATGCTCACACCGCCTCTTTCTCTTTTTGCGTTTTTTTCTACATCAGCACATGATGCAAGACTGTACGCTCAGTAACACTCACCAGCTGATGAATGAAAAGGAGGATATATGTTGTGATGGCGGTATGAAAAAAGTTGGTGTCATGGTTGCTAAATGCATCGTAAGTATTGATGTATGATCTGTGTCCAATCCATGCCTTGTCATGTGGATTGTACATCACATCTAATTCACTTCATTTCTATTTTGTCACAATTACAGATTATTATGAGGATGATGATGTTGATGGTGGTGGTGGTGGAAGAAGTGAATAAAAACAGCTATGTTCGGTATGGCTCACCAGACAAAGAAGAACGGAGAGGATTCACTTGACAACGTTTATTTGGGGCAAGACAATGGTGTTGCAAGTAAGGAAGACATCATAGTTTTATGTAAAAATAAGGATAGTAATGGATGTCGAAGCCGCGTCTTATCAAGTGAAGTAAGTATCAAATCCATGTATTTTACTTTTATCATTGCCCACCTCGAATTTGTTGTTGCAAATTGCATTCAAAGAAAAATGATTCAACCAGAATTTTCAGGTCAGCTTTTCTGATAGTTGCATTAGTAGGGCAAGCAGTGAGTACTTTCGTTTTTGTGACTTCTTAATTGAAAGATATATCCAAAAATCTGACATTATTGCTGTACTAGGTTGGGACCTCCTCTATTTCTGTCAATCACTCCCCAACTATTACAGATCACAAATCATCTTTCCCTGTAGATGCAACTCAAGTATCTGGCACTGTACCTTCCTACAAATCCCTCTACACCACTGCTGATTATTATTTTGAGGATGGGACAATAGTTGATCACAGCAAGAATCAACATCAACCCAAAGAGAAATTAAATACATCAAAATCAGCATTTCTCCCGAATAAATCCTCGACATCCAAACTTACCAAAACATCAAATCCCACAGAAATAGAGTTGACAGCATCATCAAAGCCCTCATTTTCCAAGTATGCAAAGTCAAAATCAAAGCCAATAACATCAAAGCCCAAAACGCCAAATCCCACTAAGCCCGAATCATACCACTCCTACCTACCTGCATCTGCCGACCACAACCTTGAAGAATTTTCCAATATCCACTCTTCCTCCACGCCTGTGGACCATGGACATGGGAAAGAATCATCAACTCCAACCCTGCCAACCAAGGACATAATGAATCTTCCAATATCCACTCTTCCTCCACGCCTGTGGACCATGGACATGGGGGGAAAGAATCGTCATACTCCAACCCCTCCAAATCTGCAGACCACAAACTTGAAGAATCTTCCAATATCGCAATATCCACTCTTCCTCCACGTATGTGGACCATAGACATGGGAAAGAATCATCATACTCCAACCCTCCAAATCTGCCGACCGCAAACTTGAAGAATCTTCCAATATCCGCTCTTCTTCCACGCCTGTGGACCGTGGACATGAAGGAAGGAATCTCCAAGCCGCATTGCAGCCGACAACAAAGCCTACAACATCCAAGCCGACAACAAAGCCTACGATATCCAAGCCAACAACCGAGCCCACAACATCCCAGCCGACAACGAAGCCTACGACATCCAAGCCAACAACCGAGCCCACAACATCCAAGCCGTCATCCAAGCCGACAACGAAGCCTAAGAGATCCAAGCCGACAACCAAGCCAACAACATCCAAGCCAACAACGAAGCCTACGACACCCAAGCCGACTACATCCAATCCAACAACAACAAAGCCGACTACCTCCAATCCAAAAACAACAAAGCCGACTACATCCAATCCGTCAACAACAAAGCCGACTACATCCAATCTG
>Ga0247833_1004210_pt1 | contig 18165 bp, 19 predicted proteins | sample LaCruzMarch2015__7_FD_187117 | JGI IMG/M metagenome (GOLD analysis project Ga0247833, IMG submission 187117) | Freshwater microbial communities from meromictic Lake La Cruz, Castile-La Mancha, Spain - LaCruzMarch2015_8m | ecosystem: Environmental > Aquatic > Freshwater > Lake | place: Spain... | reverse complement strand
CTGCAACACCCAGACACAAGTTGTTGCCCAATTATTATATATTAATTGTATCCTGCAGTAAATTTCATAAATTCTATACTATTCTTAATTTGATAGCTTCTATTTGAAATCATTTTTATCACCTCTTCAATAAACTTCAGCATAACATCATAATATCTAACCTTCAAATCAATCTTAGATATTCTCTCATCGGCATCCATATACCTCTGTATGGCATCCTTTTCTCTTACCTTATACGGAAATGGTTCTTCGGCATACACCTCTGCTGGTGCCTTTCCTGTGTAGTAGTTATGGCGTTCTAAACGAACTTTATTATAAGTCTCTCTTGCCTTTTCACGAAGAAGAGTTATTGTATTATAGATGGTGTAATATTTTGCATGAAGTTGAGAAATTTTTAAGGATTCCTCATGTAAGTTATCAGGATCTATAATTGAATCTTTTTCCCACATTGTTTGTATTTCATCTAGACTTAAATTCATAACGGATTTCCATCAGATCCTAAAATATTATATACAGTATACTTGAAAGTTACATCTGCTGCAAAATACTGAATATCTGATTGTGTCGCATCAAAATCTAAAGAAGTTAAAGATATTGGAAATAAATCTTTAAATTTAATTATTGCATTTGTATTAAAATTACTATTCAAGATATACAGACTACCATCACTAAAAGCTTTTTTTTCATCAGTTTCTCCGGTAATTGATATTAAGTCATCATATTGTTGAGTTGATTCTGGAAATCCAAGACCAGTTAACCAATTATGAATTGACATATAATTTTCCATATTTTCATCAACTAAAAATTTTAAAGATAAATCACCATACGAAAGTTTACCTCCTGGAATATCAAGATCTTTTAAGTAAGTTGGTTGAATAGCAAGAGATAACTGAATCTCTGGTATTTTTGCAGAATTGCACATAAATGCAACTTTAGGAACTTTTGCTATGGTGAATTTAAAACCAACTGGAGATAAAAAGTTTCTATTTTGAATTTGATTGTCAAATGCTCTAGTCATATCAATACCTTCCGGACATTAATCCTTTACTTTGGTTTACTTTTTGTTTTTCTATTTTTGGTTTATTTGTAATTGGTGTGACATCAAGATTTCTGACGCCAAATTGTTTATAATCTTTATATCCTATGTCATTTGTAGTACCTGTAGTCAAATCATATTCACGATTTCCATGATATGGTCCTCTATCAATTACTGATGTTTCTACTGATTTGTTGGTTTGTGGATCTGTAATTTTTACTCTACTTCCTAATGGTAAAGTTTTATGTGCAACTCCTCTGGTAGATGGAGTAAGTGTTTCTCCAGATGCTGTTGGATTCCCATATAATCCTGGTCCATATGAACTTGTAGAAACGATTACACCTAACTTATTTGCCTCATGTATAAATTGATTAAAGGTCTTCATCTTTTTATTCTTATTTATTTGCATAAAAAAAGGACCCGAAGGTCCCTTTGAGTTATATGTGAGATAGACTCACATAAGGTTGGCAACTTTAACTCTTCTGTAGTAGGTGTTTGCATTTGTATTGAGTGCACCTTGACCTTGTGAAGTACCTTCAGCAAAAGGATTAGCAACAATACCATAGCGAGTCTTAAATCCAATTTTTGGTTGGAAAGTGTTCTCGCCAACGGCGCGAACCATTTGTAGGGGAACATAAGGGCAGTAGAAGAGTCCTGCATCATAAGGAGATGAACCCTTGTAACCAACAACATAGAATTGGTTAGGTGATACGTTTGCAGAATAAGGGTCAATATAAACCTTATACTTACCTTGAAGAATACCTGCAAAGGTATTTCCAGTATCATCAACATTCAAGTTTGCATTAAGTGCTGGGGTATAATCAAGAACTCCTGCCATCGCAAGTGCCGAAGCAACGTCTGCGGAGCAAAGAATCATATTACCCTTCCCTCTACGAGTTTGTTGAGCGATTGCGTTTGCATCGCGCTCGATTTGGAAGATAAGACCTTTAAACTTCTCAACTGACCAACGACCGTTGGAATCAACATCAAGGTCAAAAGTACCTGCAGTAGCAGTATTTGACTGTGCGCCTGGCTTGGCAATTTTATAAACGGTACGAATAACTTCGCGGTTGATTTCGGCAAGAATCTCAGTGGAGAGAATGTTGGCAAGTTCAGCTTCTGCATTCAGACCGTGAATTGCCTTGAGGTCTTGAGCGAGTTCTAATGAATACTCAGCTTTCAGTGCTCTGGATTTTGCAGTCACGGTGACTTTCTCAATCGAGAATGCCATTTCATTGAAGTTGTTTCCTGCAGCATCTCCGAGTGCTTCAGAGCTATCGGTACGCATACCCTGACCAACGTTATATGCCTGCTCATTAGCAGCAGTTGCATCTAAAATTGATGGGTTGTTTCCTGAACCTTGGGCAGTTGTACCCATACCAACGGAAGCGCCCGTAAATCCGGTTGTTACATCAAATCCTGCATCCTGACCAGAGAATGCGGAATTAGATTCGTTGAAGAATGCTTCAGTACCACTTTGATTATTGTAGCGTGAACGCATCGCAAAAATAAGTCCCGTAGGACCGTTCATTGGCTGAACACCACAAAGATCGTATGCGATCAAATTAGGCATTGAGCGTCTAATTAGTGAAATTAGAACTGGATCGAAACCTGCAGTAGGTCCTGCACTAAATCCTTGTGCACTGCCGCCGAATCCGGCACCACTACCACTAGATCCAGTTCCACTTGTTGGAGCTTCGTAGAGAAAGTCACGCTCTTCGCGGAGCTCTCTTTCTTGATTTTCTAGCAGGATGGCGGTTACAGATCTGCGATGTGAATCTTTGATCTGATCCAAGCCTTGATAGTCAAGGATTGGTGCCCACTTCTCCTGCAAATATTCTGCATTGAACATTTGCATTTGTCTTTACCTTTTTAATGTTTTTGTTTGATTTGTTATGATTTAAAAATCACGATTTGGCTACTCTACTTAAAGTCTGAAGATATGATGCCATTCTTCCATCAACCGCAGGTTGTAAAGACTGAACATCAGTACTTTCAGATAAAGTTTCAGAGTAATCTCTTTGAGTACCAGTTGCTCTGGTTGGGAAATAAGACTCCCTCAGGATTGCTAGTTTCTCACGATAGTTTGCTTCACTATCAAACTCAACAGTTTCGGCAAGAGAAGCGAGTTTGTCTTTCTGAGAGGTTGCAAGACCTTCAGCGACATCAGAGAAAATTACATCAGCAACCGACTCGGCTAATCTACTGTTTAGAGCAACATTTCTTTCAATTTGCTCGTTGAGTTTTTCTTCCATTTCATCAAGTTTATCTACCATATTCTCGATTACATCATATTTATCTTCAGGGATTGAAACATAATGATCTTCAAAAAGACCCTTCATTCCTTGTAGGAATGATTCAGTCATTTCGGTCTTGAGACCTTGCTCAACTGCGAGTGCATTTTCAGAAATCCACTCATCAGCAACATACTCAAGATAAGCGTCTACACGCTCAGTAAGTTCAGTTTTAATAAACTGAACTTCTTCCAATAAAGCATTTTCGTATGTTTCTTGCAATTCTTCTTTGATTTCATAAACCTTAGAACGAATTGCGGATTCAAAAATAGTACGTGCCTTTTCTTGGAACTCTTCCGAAAGATCTTCACCAGCAAGAAGAGCATTAACATCTTCTTCGATGTCAAAGTCTTCTTTCATTTCTTCTTCTTCTGGTTCTTTTTCTAGTTCTTTAGTAGATTTCCTACCTTTTTTAGTAGGTTTTGAATCATCTTCACAAGAACCTTCTGCAACTACTTCTTCCTCTTCTTCATAGTCTTCTTCGTTTTCGTCTTCGTCTTCTATGACTTCTTCAGTCATCCCCATATCTTTTTTCGCTTTAGATGCTTTTGCATTCACTACATCTTTAACTTGAGAAAGAGTTTGTGAAGGGTCTCTTAATTTAGCCGAATCGTCATCGGGACGATAATTATCTGGGGTTGGACCACCTAAATCTTCATAAGCAGGAGTCTGTCCGGGAGTTAATCCAGTAACTTTCTGCATAGGATCGGCAGGTGAAGCCCCTTTGGTTACTACGTTTTCCATTTCTTGTAAATTTTTACCAACGGACATTTTAGATTTTGTTTTATAATCTATATTTATTTATAATTTAAAGATTTGCTAAAAAATCTTGGAACAATTGAACCTTATGTTCATCTAATACTTTTTGACTAACTAAATTGTTAATTTTTCGTTTAGATTGCTCCATAAACCAACTATTTTTGGATGCATCATAAATCCACTCAACTCCTTCCATAATTCCAGATACGAATGCATCAGGAGCAGAAGGGTCTGCAACAAGATCTGCCGCAGTTGCCAGCATAAAATCTTCACCAACAATTTTATGACCTTCGCTAGTCATACGAAGAGATCCCACACCACGAGAAGAGACTCCGAGACAAACTCCTTCTTTAATTAAAGCTTCGGCAATTTTCCCCATAGGAGTTCCGAGTAGTTGTGCCTTTCCTCTAAAGTTTTGTCCACTCTGCTCAAGACATACTATCTTATGAGAAACACGATCAAGATTTACTGTGGGTCCATCTGGATGACCTAGTTCTCCAAGAGCACGACCTTTTTGGATAAAGTTTTCATTATATCGATTAACTTCACGAGCAAGAGTTTGCATAGGATACATTCTCCCATTACGATTACAAATGTCTCCCTGAAGGAAAATACCCTCAATAAACATTTTTTTATCTACACCCTTACCTTCGGTAAAGAAATTAACTTGTGAGACTTCTTCTGTGATAAGTTTCATTTTACTCCGTGACTAACTGAACGATTTCTGTGATGCTTACATTTTGATTACCTGATGATGTAATTGCACTTACTTTTACACTTCTTGCAATATTTGCAGAAGATGTAGTAATTACTCCAACTATAGATGAAGTATTGTAATCAACTGTTACTGAATCATTTGATAATCCAGTAATCAATTTATGCTCAGTATTAACTCCAACTGGTAGACCATTTTGAATAGTAACGAAATCACCAATCAAAAATGGATTTCCAGAATTTATGTCAAAATTTATTACAGTTGGATTTCCAGTTGTGATTCCAGAAATAGATTGTCTAGCAATTCTTTCTTTTAAAACTTCAGGGGATGCTGAAGTAACTTCGAATGAATTTACTGTAGCAATTGGATTTCCACCAGTCTCAACATGTACTGAAGTTGCTCCTGTAGATATTCTTAAATATCCACTTTTTAATGCAATTGGATTGCTAGTAGAAGCTGCTCCAGAACTTGCTGATATTCTATTTACATTTTGGACAATCTTAGTTGCCATTATTCATTTTCTCCGCTATATTCATCACCAAATAATGATGCCGCAACATAGGGTCTAGAAGAATCAACTCTACTAGATGCTTTTGTATATAACAAATCTTTAATTTTGTTTGATGCATCATATACTGACCCATCTGTTGCAATCAAATCGACAATTTCTTCCATAAGAATATTTATTAATATGTTATTATTTATATCTTACCACCTTTGGGTTCTGGGGGAGGTTCTGGAGTAATCAATTCTTCTGGTGCAACTTGTTCTCCTGGAATAACTTCTGGTTCAGTAGGGACACCTTCTGGAATAGGATTTCCTTCTTCATCTACTGGAGCATTTGGATTTGGTAAAATTCCTTTTTTAATTTCATCTTCAATCTGTTTATCAATTTCGATAATTTCAACATCAGTTTGGCGAAGAATTTTCTTACGAACATATTCTGTTGAGTAATATTTTCCAATATACGCCTCCATAGATGTAACAGATGTTAATCTGTTTGATAAAAGTTCAGATTCTTTAAGTTCTGCAAAATGATTATCATACAAGAAATCATATTGAATATGATCACTCATTTTATCCCAATCTTCTGGAGTAACTATATTTTTTAATATCAGCTGAGTTCTAAGCATATCATTAAACATATTTGCGAATCTTTTTCTAAGTCTTCCTACAAATTTAGAAAATTTAAGTTCATCTCGTAATATTTCAGTTGATCGACCTAGATTAAATCCATCTCCACCACCAGCAATTCGTGATTCTGGAACACCAAGTGCTCTGTATAGTTTCTTTTGGAAATACTCAATATCAGCAAGTTCTCCTAAATTTTGCCCTCCAGGCAGGGTTGTAATCTCAGTTCCTCTTCCACCTTCTCTTCTTGGAAGCCAATAATCTTCCATCATACTCATAAATTTCTTATCGTCTTTAACTTCTCCAGTATTTGCATCATAAACTAATTTATTTCTATACCTAGACATCGTTTCTTTTAAGTATTGCTCTGCTTTTACCTTAGGGAGATTTCCTACATCTATATAAAAAATACGACGCTCTGGAGCTCTTGACATTCTGTATATAACAAGAGAGTCCTCAATCATTCTTAGTTGATTAAGTGCTTTAATAGCCTTATGCATGTAAGACAATACATTACCTTTATTACGATCTACTAATCCAGAAGTACAATAGGTAATTGAGTCTTTTGCAATTTTAACTGCCCCCTTTGCAGAAGTCCCCAACATACTTGATGGATAAGTTACTGTTGGAGTATAAATGTAATATTCTTCAATTTCTGGAAAGGTAACTTCATTAAGATTTAAATTAGTTAAGGCAGATATATTAGGTCCTAAACTATTACTTGTTTTTTTTTCTTGACGAACATGTTTAATTTTTACTGGATCAATATACCTAAGTTCTTGAATACCTTCTTCTGGTTTTTTTACATCAATAACTTTTAAATAAAATAGTTTACCGTCAATATACCAATTTCTGAATATCTCATGAGACTTTTTGTCAAAGTCCATAATTTCTTTAATATGTCTAAACTCTTCTCTTATAATTTCTTTGAGTCTATCGCTACCAGTTAAATTTGATAATTCAATCTCAATTGGAGAATCATATAGGTCACTTACAATTGCCTCATTTACTACGTCTTCAATTGCTCCATCACATTCTGGATGTAAAGACATCTCTCTATATCTACGAATTAAATCGTGTTCTGTTCTGTATACTCCTTCAATATCAACAGTTTGTCCATAAAATCCAGATTGTACATAATAATCAACCCCGTCCTCATTATTTGGAGGAACGGGGGATATTATAGATTTAGATTTTTTTTCAGTATTGTCAATTGAAAAACCAAAAAGTTTTGCCATGTTATAAATTTAATCTCTTAATATGTTGTATTTAGTTAATATCTTTACCACCAGCAGCTGGAGAAGTACCTTTAACTGCTTCCCACCAAAGAACTTGCATCTCTACAGTAAATTCTTGAATTGCATCAGTCTCGTATGCTAATTGAATTGAGCTTATATTTGTTGGAAATAAATCATAGAAATGATATGCTCTTAAAGTAGTACCGTCACGATCTAATTGATAAACAAATGCATCTGCTTGATATAATGCCGGATTGGTTTCGCCAGTATTATCAGAGACTCTATTAATAGAGTTTACCCAACTCTCAAAAGCTGAACGAATTGCAAAATCAGTATCATTAATAACTGTGATTGTCCAACTTTCGAATGTTCTATCTCCTGCTAATTTAAGAGTTCTACCTCTAAAAGCAACTTCTAGTGGAGTCACAGTTGATGCTGGGAGTGCCACAGATTTAATTAAGAATCTAGACTTGTCTAGAACATTTGTATCTGCTGGAGCGGATTCTGGAAAAGATAGAACAACCTCGAAAAGGTTGCTTCTAGCACCACCACCAGACATCTTACTTTTGAAGTCTGTAATTTTTCTTAAAGGAGGTGGATTTAATTGATTCCTGGTAGCCATAGTTTTTAAACCTCTTGTTTAATTAAAAGTTTCCGATGACTTCTTCAAAATCAACGCCAGATTTAGTGGCGATAAATGTAAGACCAATGAAGTTGATCGATCTCGCTGGTTTAATATAAATATCGGCTCTAAATTCGTTAGAATCAATAACCGCTGCAGTATTATTAGATTCATCTGCGATTACTACATAATCAGTTATTCCTCGTTTTGCCTGAACATCTCTCAAGAATGGTTCAATTGTATTTACAAAATTTGTTCTAGTTATCTCATCATTGAATTCAAACAATACATCTTTAGCAGCACGAGAAATTGCATCCTCTAAGTAAATAAATAATCTTCTAACATTAATTCTATCAAAAGCTGATGCTCTAGCTAACCCAGTTTTATCACCAAAGAGAATAATACCCGATCCTGGAGAAAATATTATAGAGTTAATTCTATTAGAGTATAGAGTATCTCTCTGAGATTTGCTTGGGTTGTATGCAAGTTTAACTGCATTTAAGATAGATCCTCTAGATGTTCCTGCTGGAGAATACCAAGGAAAATTATTTACATCATTACGAGCACATAATCCGGCAATATCACCATTTAGTGGTATATAACGGAAAGTTTTGGAAAATCTATCATAAACATATTTATATCCAGAATCAAATATTGCATATGATGATGAATTAATTGGAGCAAAGAACTCAATAATATTATTTGTAACAATTCCGGGGTTTTTTACCGTAACTTCAGTTTGTACAGCAGTGTCACTTAAGAATGCTCCACGATAAGGTGAAATAAATGCAATTGCATCTTTTCTAAGTTCTGCAACTGAAATAAGTTTTTGTGCAAGAGACTGAGCACTACTTAGACCATATGCAGCAGAACCCATAATTAAAAAATCAACTTTAATATTTTCTGTGTTCTCAAATAAACTATATCCATCCGAAATATCTGCAATACTTGCAGATAATGCTCCTGCGGTAGTAATTGTTGATATTCCTCCATAATTTTTTCCATTAGATAAAATTAAATTACTTACACCATTTGCCCCAAAAATAATACCGTCGGCTTCTTGATCCCAACCAAAATCTGCTTGTAAAGTAAATCCAGAACTGTATCCGGTAGTTACGATACCTACCGGAGAATTAAGTCCAAAAATATAATCTGAATTAACAGCAAGATATTTTCTCCAATATGAAGTATTTCCAACAGAGAATGTCGCATCACTTGCTTTAGAAAGATTTAAATGTTTTTCTAAAATTGTTCCAGAATTTCCAGAAATAGTTCCAAGAGAGTCTACTATGACTAAATGAATTTCATCAAATCTTGAATTTCTTGCTTCGGCATATGCAGAAGTTCCTGGTCTCGAAGAAACATTATTCCAATTAACTGATGATGTTGGAGTTAATTGTATTGTTTGTGTATCAAACCAATCTGATCTCGAAGTATATGAAGTTGACCCGTAAGAAACATTTTGCCCAGTAGTGTGAAGACCTAAATTGCCAGAAGAATTGAATGAATAGATTCCAGATTGCTGATAATCAACTTTAGTTTCTGTATTTGCTGCAGAAACTTTCGAAAGAATTTTTACCGCAATATTACTTACCCCAATTCCCGTAACAATTCCTTTTAAATATCCATCAAGAACTGATGTTGTTCCAGCACCTGGATCAATCTTTCCTACTAGAGATTGAGTTACTCCATAACCTATCTGAAGTGCTGAAAATATAGTACTAGTTGTTCCAAAGTCAAAACTCGTAGTAATATCAGAACTCTGTAAAGAAGCATTCGATATTGTGATTACTCCAGTTGAAATTCCTGTGACAGTAGATACTGATGGTATAACTCCAATAATATCACATCTAATTTCTTGACCAACAGAAACTGATGTAGTATCAATTCCTACAGTGCTTGCACTACCAACCAATATTCCGCTTCTATTTGATATGGTGGCAGTAAATTGTGATACTGAAGTTGTAGATATACCATTTAAAATCTGGTCTGCTTTAGAATCAATAATTGCTATGGTAATTCCATTTGCCCATGAACCTGGATTTTTTGCAGCAACAACTACGCCAGTAAGAGTATTTTGATCATACCCAAGCTCTTCATAATGATCTAAGCTTTTAATTTTTACACTACTAGCAGACCCAACAAAGGCATTTTTCATATATTCATCATCTGCTCTTACTACTCTAAGAGATCCTCCATATGCAAGATAAGAGGAAGCAACCATCCAATTCTCATAGTGCTTATCTGTAGAATATGGTTGCCCAAAATTAGTTAGTAATTCATTTTCATTTTCTATTATAATTGGAGACTCAACAGGACCTTTTGCGAAGGGTGCAGCAATTGCTCCAATTTTGTTAGAAGATGGTTGAACTCTACCTGAGGTTAGATCAACTTCCTTTACTACAATACCAGGAGATGCTAAATTTAGCGGCATCTTTATTCTCCGTGTTATCCCTAATTATTCTACAAGTATTTATAATTTCATTCTCTTTGATATATTTACCCATAGTACCAGGTAGATGAACTATTTCCGTATTCATCCACATTCCAGATTTCTTCCATATCCATTTTATTTTCTTCTGTTGCAATTAACCATCTATCTCCATTTTGTTTATCTACAAAAACTGCAGTTTCTTCTAATCCGTTTAAAATAAAACCAAACGGAGCCATATCTTGATCGATTTGATTTTTTTGTTCTTCGTATATTTTTTTTCTAATATCATTATTAGTCATTTCTTTAAAATAGTCTTGAGCAACTAACCAAGCAAAAATTACAAGACACATTACTAAATCATCATTACATCCTTCTTCTGCTTGAAATGAGTTATGTTTTTGAGTAAATGTTGTTAGCTCACTAATAATATCATAATCCGATACAAATAATTTATCATCTTCAATTAATAATTTTAAATTAGAACAACCTAATTTTTTAACCGCCGCAGTTGTTCTTACTCCAAGTTGCGATTTCTTACCACTAAATCCAGATCCAACCATCTGACCGGCACGACCTCTCATAGAACACATTAAAATATTATCATACTCTAAATCAAAATGTAAAATATTTGCGACCTGATCACCAATATCATTAACCTCAATAAGTATCCAAGAATTATCATATGCCTTTGCAACTTCATTAATGATACTTGGAAATAGCATAGGTTTAATTTCGTTATTTTTATATTTTGCAACAACTCTATATGGAAATTCTGTGATATCAAACACTACAAATGCCGAATAGTCATTTCCTATCCCGCGAGCAACATCAACCGTAATTAAGTAATTATTATTTTCGTTTGGATTTTCATAAACATCCAAACCTTTATTTCTCTTAATTGGGTCATCATATGCCAAAACTTTAAGTTTAGTCGGATTTACTAAAGTTCCTACTGAACCTAAAAACTCGGTCTCAAATTCAACACGAAATTGTTCTAAACTTGTGTTTGCAATTGTCTGTGCCTTCCATACTTCGTCTCTACCGGGGACTTCTGACCAGTGCACTTCTGTAGGTACATATTCATTTTTACCCCTCTCAGCGTCATGCCACATACGGTAGAAGTGGTTCATACCTCGTGGTGTAGAAACTATAATAACTTTTGTAGTTTTTCCTGAAGAAATAGTTGGATAAACTGAAGCAAAGAAATCATCAGCAATATGGTTTGGAATAAATGCAAATTCGTCAAGAAATATAATATTATAAGAACCTCCACGAACAGCAGAAGCTGATGTTGAGGCTGCCATAATCTTAGATCCATTTTCTAATTCTAAACTACCTCGGTTCCACTGAAGGACACCTTGTTGCATCCATTTTGGTAAATTTTCATATGCAAGTTGTAATCTTCCTAACAAATCACGGGCCGTTGATGCTTTGTTTGCTAATATTGCAATATTTGCACTATCATTAAATAATGCATAATGTAAAAGATAAGATACTGCTGTAGAAGATTTTCCAGTTTGTCTAGGCATTTTACAGATATTAAATCTGTGCTTATGAAAATTATTAATTAATCTTTCTTGAAATGGGTATAAAGTAAACGGAACTAGTCCATAGTCTAACGATACTATTTTGAGGTATGAATTTGCAAAATATACTGGGTCATCCTTACATTTTAAAAACTCAATAATCTGCTCCTCAGACCACTGAATCTGAGTATTTGCTCTTTTTAAATTTGGATTAGATAGATAAGCATCTCGTTGCTGAAGCTGAATATCCTCAATTGCCATATTAACAATTCCACTTTCTTAGTGCTAATGCTTTTCTAGTAGGACGACCTTTTTCGTCTTTCATAGGACCAGGCATTCCTCCCATACGAGCACAGAAAGACTTTCTACGCTTGGCGTCTTTAGAACCTGGTTTTAATTTTGACGGTTTAGTAGTAACTGCTGTTTGTAATTTAGATCCTGGATTTTGTCTTCTATAAGATGCCACTCCTGCAGCATTTAAACCACCCTCTGGATTTTTACCTTCTTTTCTCTGCCAAGCAGCGGATGCTTCGTACATAAATTTAGTAAATGATTTTATTTCTGGTTCATAAGAATTTTGAAGACCAAGATATTGTTTAGATGCTGCACTTGGACCGGTATTGAAATAAGTAGGTTTTTTCATCGATGCTCTACCAGGAAGAATTTCATTTACAGCATTAACTTTTTTCTGAGTTGCTCTGTTAGTTGCATCGACGGAATCTTGTGCGAGTCTTATAGGATTTGGAATGGGTGTTGGTCCAAGATACCCATCTCCTGGATTTTCATGAATTTGATTTCCTTTTATCTCATAAGATGCCATTTGAACCGTTGATTTATTTAAAGTATTTGTTGCTAATGGTGGTTTGTATCGTACCGGATATTTAATTCCTGCAGCACCTCGATTAGGTCCAATAATAATTGGAGCCCCTGGATTATCATCAGGTGGATAATATGATTTAACAGGTGAACTAGGTCCTTGATTTTCTTCTTCTAGTTTATTATCTTGTGTATCGTAATAATTAGATTCATTAATCTTAACACAGTTTGGATACTTTTTACCAAACATAGTTTTCATACCTTTCTTTTTATACCCAGTCCAACATTTTTTTGCCTCATCTACATTTGCTTCATCACTATCAAGATAATCTGAAGCAGTATCGATATAATCTGTTGCCTTTGTTATTTTTGATTGAACCCAGGCAGGAAGTTGTTGATTTCCTTTTTTTATATTTTTTCTTAATAAAGAAACTGCCTTCATAATCGTATCAAACTCACTTCTTGCCATGTATCCTTCATCGTCTTTTTTCTTACCACTTGCAATTTCTTTGTGGTCCTCTTTGATCTGTTTGTAATCTTTTGACTCATTTGCAGGATGAACCTGAGCAATACTAAATTTTATCTGGTTTTGGGATAAGTTTGATGGTATTGAAAACATATCGAAATACTTAGGTCCATATTTACATATATCTCTGGTTTCATCTTTTTCACATTTAGGGCAATATCTTATTCCCATTTCTTCTGACAGTGGGTCTTTTGAAATCAAATCAATCGACTCTGATTTATTTCCCCAATTTGCGGCACCAACCTTACGGCATTTTACAAGTGCCCCTGAGGCATAGGCAGAAGGCCAAACATCATATCTTGACTTTACTTTTGTGTAACAGGCATCTTTTTTGCCACTACCTTTACCCTTTTTATCTGTTTCTTCGTTCATTTTTGGTTTATCCGTGGAAACATAAGTTGGTTTTGCTGCACCAGATTTTTTTGATTGACCTGGATCGGCATCACTTTTTCTTCTCTGTGCAGATATTCTTTCTGCTTTAGACATACTTGCCCTTTTATCAGACGAAACGCATTTTGGAGTTTCATCTTCATCATCTTCTTCACGAGCACAGGGTTCTCCAGAAATAACTTCAACCCAACCAGGTTTTCCATCAACTGATTTTGATCCCTTAAACCATTTATGAAGAGAACCCATTTATAAAATATGTTTTATTCTTTATTATTTAGAAAACCTTGCTTTAGTATTTTTGATAATTCTGATGTTGATCCAACAAATACCGCAGTATTAGTAATGTTGTTAGATATTTTAGTATTATCTTCCTGAACATCTCTTAATTTTTTTTGTAAATCTATAAGTTTATCTGTAGTGTCGGCAACGCTCTTAATTAATTGTCCAGCAACTTCATATGCTCTTGGACTTCCCCCATCACTTGCAAGTTCCATAATTCCATTAATTGCATCTTGCCCCTTTTCAATAAGTGAATATAAATTTGCTCTTGTATATTCATAATCTTTTTTAATATCATCATTATGACTTGGAATAATATTAATCGGAGAAATTGAATTATCCACTTGAACAATATTACTTTCTACATTTAGTGCTTTTTCTAAATTCTCATAATTATTTTTCATAATATTATTTTAAATATCAGTATTTTGTGTTGGACTATAAATTTTTCCATCAAATAACATTTCTAAAGATTCAGTAAATCCATAGTCATCTTCTGGATTTGCATCAATTGGATCTGGAACAACTGTGTATCTCATTTCACGCCTAGCTGTCGTCTTGTCAGTACTGGCATATGTATCAACCTGAACCTTACGAATAAGACCACTTGAACTATCAGAAATTGGTCCAAATAGATACGTTTTCGCTGTGAAGTTTAATGTATAAATTAAAGACCTACGAGTCGAAAAATCTCCTTCATAATCATCCTGAAATGAAACACTATCTAATACAATTGGAATGTCTCTTTTTTCGCCGATAGACTCAACTAAATCTACTGTTAAATTAAATGCTGGTTGAAAAAATGGTAGAATTTGTTCAATAATTTGTAGAGCATCGTCCTGTAGTTTTGTCATAATACTAAGTTGAAATCCAATATTATAAGGAACTGGCATAAAAACTTTTTTTAAATTCTCTCCATCTAATGCTTTAAATGTCTGAGTAATTCCAGATTTTCTAGATGAATCATACTGAATAGAAGTCATCTCGAATGACATTCTTGGTAAAGTAATCGCAATAGGTTTGTTTAGTTCTGCCTGTTGTTCTATACGCGCTAAAAACTTTTGTATTGGTCCATATGCAATAGGAACCTTTATTTCGCTGTAAATATCTCCATCACCATCTTTATGTTTAATGTTTATATAATTAAATAATGTACCAAATCCAATAATTGTTTTTCTTATGATCTGATGATAATAATAATTTCCTAACATTAGTAATCGCCAAAGGGGTTTGATTCTGAAAAATCTAGAATAAGATCTGCTTCTTCTTCAATTTCTGTATTCTGTTGGTATTTATCACTTGTTGAATCTATATCATAACTTTTTACAGTGTATTTAGAAGAAGATGCTGATCCAACAATATTTTCTCCTTTGGTAAATGTTCCATTTGCAATTCCTATTTTTAAAATACTTGTATCTTTATCCCAGGTTTTAACTCTTGCTGTTGCACCAGAAACAGATCCAGTGATAATTTCGTTAACCCAAAATGTTCCAACACCAACAGTAGCTGCCAACCCAACGGTGATTGCTGGTTGAGTATAAAATCCTTCCCCGGAATTAAAAATTCTAATTGCACTAATTGTTCCAGCGGCACTTACAACTGCTTTTAATACTGCTGGTAAATTTGGAGATAATGCAGGAGATCCGACTATTATATTTGGAGTAGTTGAATATCCAACTCCACCATTAGTTATATTTATGAAGATTACACCTTTTTTACCATTTGTTACGACTGAACATGTAGCAGCTGCTCCTATTCCACCACCTCCAGTAATTATTATATCTGGCTCAGTAACATATCCAGACCCAGAATGGGTTAATAATATTTCCTGAATTGCAATTTTTCTATTTTTTACAGTCGTGATTGCAACTGCAGTGGCATTAATTCCTCCTACAGGAGCAGATGAAATAACAACATTAGGAGTACTTGTATATCCGTATCCGTCATTATTTAATGTAATATTTTTTATATATCCAGTTCCAATTACTGAAGTTGCAGTTGCCTGAGTTCCTGAAGGGAATAATTGTAAAGTATTAATATACCCTTGTTTAACTAAAGTCGAATCTATTTCTTCTGTTGTAGTATTAATATTATCCCAACCTCCCATTTCATCTTCATATTCAAATAATTCACATTTTAATTCATACACATATGTCTTTCCTAACTGATAAAATGGAGTTTCGTGTTCTACAAATTTAACTTCAAATATTCTTTGTCCTAAGGGAAAATAAATTAAATCTCCTTCTCTAGGGCGAGACGCTAAAATAATTTCATCTGTATCTTGACTATTTAAAAATACGGCTATGAAATCTTCAAATCTTTCTTTGGATATTGTAATTAATAGTTCGTCTTTTAAACTAACTCCAAATTTACTTAGTATATCACCAGATCCGGAATATCCATCATAATTATTTACATATGCTTCTATTGCATAATTATCATCAAATTTTGATGAAGTTATTTCTCTAATAATATTATCTCTACTAACAATCTTTCTGGGTATATAAATAACCTCCACCCCATACATTCTGAGTTGCTCATTTATTAGTTCCTGAACTAGTCGTTGCTCAGATGAAGATCCGTGTAAAAAAAATGGATTAAGTGCCATTATCCAATAAAATCATATGGGGGAAGTTCATAGTCCATAGACATCCGTTTTGTAATTTCATCAAGTTCTCTTTGTGCATCCTCGTATAATTCTCTCCCGTTTAGCTCAATACCGCCAGGAAGTTTAACTCCTCTAAATTTAATTAAATTTTGACCCCACTGCCTCTTAATTAAAGAAGTTAAATATTTCTTTAAAAAACTATCATTATAAACCTCAGTAAATGTATTTGGATCTAATATTCTATAACAATCTAATACAATAAAATCTCCTGTATTTTGTGCTCCCCAATCAATATCCAAATATAATCGATCTTGTCTTTTATTAAATCTTATTTGTTTGTCTGTAGTTAATAAAAAATCAATGTCTTCCAAATAACTCTTAACCATAGCATATTGTAATAATTCTACAGAATTAAAATAATATAAGTCATTTAAGAATAATTGATACTTAATACTAAACATTCCCCCCGAAATAGAACTAGTATCAAATTTAAATATTTTTTCTACGCCAATTACTGAGTTAGGAATCTGAATAAAATTAGAAGTTTCATAAAACTTTGATGTGGTTGTTCCATATCCACTAATATTTGTAGAAGTTGCATTAGTAGTTACAATTCCAACCCCATTTGCACCTTTTGCTCTTCCTCTATTTACATCTTCTTGAGTAAATTGATATTTTAAATACATTCTTTCAACACCGTCAAAGTGACGCTCTTGAAAATATTGTAGAGCATCATCAACTAAATCATCTATTTGATCATCATCAATATTTATTTCTAAAACCGGTGCTCCTAAGCGTCTTAAACAATAATCTATTAATTCCTGTTTGGATGCTGGTTTAGACATTAGAAATCCTCAGTGCTTGAATTATCTAAAAGTTTAGATGAAGTTTTTTTATTTTTTGTTTTAATATTTTCAATCTCAGATTTTAATTCATTAATTTTTAATGTTAATGATTCAATCAATTGATATGATGTTGCCATCTTTGCTTCCAAAGCGACTACCTGAGAAAACAAATCAAAAGACTTTTGTTGGTATACAATAATCAAAGATTTATAATCATTTTCATTCATATTATTAAAGAACCATTAATTGTATTTATAATTTTAGAATGAACCACAATCAACGGTTATATTTTCTAAGAATCTTTCTGTGCCGGTACAAGAAATAACTTGAGAAGTTCCGGCGCAGTCAGTTACAAATAAAGACCCTATCTCAAGAGCTGCATATGCTGTTGCAGTAATAACACTAGTTGTTTCACTTAAAATTGATCCTATAGCAACTCTACCAAGAGAATCATCCCAATATATACCAGCTTTTCTAGCGGCAGAATCAAAATAATGAAAAATTACACCAATATCTTTATTTAAATCGGATGTTGGAGCAACTAGTGTTCCTCCACTATTAATTAAACCAATTTCAATTAAACTGTCTTCAACTTTTAACGTTTCTGTGTTTACTTCTGTTGTAGAACCATTAACGAATAAATTTCCAGTAATTGTAAGATTACTTGCTATTCCAACATTACCGGTAGTTTCAGATAATGTAATTGCAGTTGTACCATCAGATGCCTGAATATCATTACCACCAATTTTAATATCTCCAGCAAATGCAGTTAGAGTATTAGATGTAAGTGTAATGTTATTATTACCATCAGATGCCTGAATATCATTACCACCAATTTTAATATCTCCAGCAAATGCAGTTAGAGTATTAGATGTAAGTGTAATGTTATTATTACCATCAGATGCCTGAATATCATTACCACCAATTTTAATATCTCCAGCAAATG
>Ga0247833_1004205_pt1 | contig 18184 bp, 11 predicted proteins | sample LaCruzMarch2015__7_FD_187117 | JGI IMG/M metagenome (GOLD analysis project Ga0247833, IMG submission 187117) | Freshwater microbial communities from meromictic Lake La Cruz, Castile-La Mancha, Spain - LaCruzMarch2015_8m | ecosystem: Environmental > Aquatic > Freshwater > Lake | place: Spain... | reverse complement strand
ATGGATTCAAGCAAGCAGTCGCTTGGCTACACAAAATTCATTACCTCGCTGTCACAGCTACCAGTCAACAATTCTGACCACGGCAAGCTTGTTGTCATCACACATTGTGACAAACCGCTAATCAACAGGAATAATGATGGATGAACCAAATCCAGCATCTGCTCATTTGATCCTGGGTGCCAATCAGGCGCTGTTTCGCAGTGCAGATGTTGCCGCAGGCGCTCCACACCTGAACACAGCTTTGCATGTAAGGCATCGCCTATGTCATCACGAGCGTACACACCTTCCAAACCCATGAACTTGATGCCGGAGCAGTCATTCGTTGCTGTAATGCGGTCTACAATTTCTTGGGGCAACCCGTTCGGGAGATCATCCTTGAAGTCCAGGAGAGATTGGCGTACGACATTGATGCATAAATCTGTGAGTGACTTAGGACCTCCCTGAATTACTTGAATATCAATATCACGAGATAGCATCTCGTCGATTGCATATCGGACTACCGACTCGTGCACGTGAGACTCTTTTACCCAGCGGTGGAATATCGATGGATCATCGCGTAACTTACTCTGCCAATTTGGTTTCTCCGCAATAGCTTGCATGATCTGCAGCATCTTCAGCTCAATCAATGTTCGTGGATAACGACCAACAGTGCGTATGTCAGCATCTTCATATGCACCCGATCGAAACGCATTAGGAAAGAGCGCCAAACCCAAGCTTTCTCTTTCGTTTAGCGGAATATCGCATAATGCCGCCAATTGTTTCCAGTCAGTGTCATGCAACCAATCATATCCACCGAGATAGCGATGCTCCTCTCCTGATTCTGAAGATAAGAAGATCTGAGGATAAACCTGACCACGGTATGGACGGCGTGGACTTTCACGGATACCACTAATATCGCAAAGTTCGTCTTTCTTCTGCAATTCATATGATCGCATTCCATCAACAACATCAGTTGGGATACCGAGTTTATCGAGTAGGGTCAATGTGGCATCTTGCCTTGAAGTTTGATAATAATTCAACCAAGCACAGTTCTTGTCGTGAACGAGAACGGTTAGTCGTGTCCCAATCCTCCAACGCTTTTCACCAGGCGCACTCTTCTCTTCCGCGGCGGCGCGTTTCGTCGACACGGCGGCGTCCTGGTCTCATATACTAAAGAGGTGTGGAGTTAAGCACATGACATGAAAAAAAATGACGGGCCGTACAAAATTTAGAGGCACAGAGCTTCAAGCGATTCACGTGCCTTTGTTGGGAGCTTCGGGCGGGAGAGTATTATTTGCGGACAAAATAATGGCCACCGAAACCTTCTTCGTAACCCATCATCAACCTGGTAGATCCAGGCGTCTACATTTACCGGCGTATCGACAGGCACCATCAACCATAATACTATTTAACTACTCTGGCAGTAGTATTATCTCCAGATATTTAAATCCATCGCCACTCTTCGACGATGTTGCAACTCTAGGCATTCCACTCATCGTCTTTGTGGCAGCCATACTTGCTTTCTCAGCACAGTCATGGATTAATTCTCTCATTGGGGGTGAACAGGGTCTCGGAGCATATTTGTCCGATGGGTCAGGATTTAACAAGTCAGCCTTCAAGCAAAGGAAACGGTCTAGTAAAGGAGATGAGGGAGAAGATCCGTTACCATGGTTAAAGCTACCCGAGTTTGACTTTGTAGATGTTGCAGGTCAGAGGAAGAATTCCGCAATGATAAAGCAACCAATGACAAGAGGACAAGTAATGTCTGCAGTTGAAAGAGACCAATCAGAGGTACTATTTCAATTGGACCTTCTTCGTGCACAGCTTAAGATGGAAGTAGAAATGGGAAATTTGGAAGCCGCAAAAGATGTCGAAATCAGATTGGAACGATTAATGAAGGAGGAAGGATATGACTTCTCGCTGTAAGGGCGCTTAAGACTCGAGGTAAAATAGTGCAATACCTGAACATTCTTATAATACAATCTCCTCCAATTCAGTAGCACCGACTTGACTCGTCCACTTTTGTAATTCACCAACTCGTCCCTTCGAACAGAATGAAACAATCGTACCAGGTCGGACCTCCACTTCTCCACCACCCTCGCCACTTTCAGAAATACCATGAGCAGCAGGCATGGACCGGCCAACACGACCCGCTAGATGCAGATACGACGCGGCCGAAGTAGGCCGTCCTATAACGAAGACATAATCAACTCCATCAAAATGCAGTCCACGTGCCGATCCCTCAAAGGTTACTAATACAGGCGGTAAATCAACCTCTTTATCTCTGTCTTCCTCATTATCATCATCATCGTCTATCATTGTACCGTCTTCCCCAGCATTAGGCTCCAACCCAAGAACAACGTGCATAGGGTGAGCATCGACACCAAGCGATTGTAAGATTGAACATGCCTTTCGAACAGAGAGTGGTTCTGGACCATCAAAAGTATTGGCAGTCTCCACCTTCTTCTTATTTGCAACAAAGACCTGTCCTCGTTTGGCATTCCGTCGTGCCTCAGATGTCTTTCCAGAGACTTTAGGTGCAACCTTTTCCTTCTCCTTTGTCAATGAACGACTGAACTCACCACAGATGAATACAAGTGACGTCTCTGGTGATTTAAGATGAGCGACCTTGGCAACGTTGGCAAGGATCTCGTGCGGACTTGTCGCACTGTCTTTGGACATGGATACATATCGATGATCAACGACGGATGGAACAGTAACAGCACGTATCGTATGGGCAGCGTCAATGGTTGTGGCAGATGATGATACTGATGATACACCAATAATACCATTTTCACCAACGTCATCTGTTGGTCGACATACTTTCATCATCCCACCCCATACTTCTCTAATCCCCACAGAACCAATCACACCTCCTTCCATTGAAGCCGAGCTCAATGCTCTATTCAATCGATCTAATGCAGCTCTACTTGCCGTGGCACTCCCAGCCATTACTTGCATTGGCAATCGATCGCCGTTGCCAACATGTCGACTTGATGCTATTAGTCGTAGTAGCCGTTCCGTGGGGGTAAGGACTTGACCATTCATCGAGTCCATTGAGTCTATAGATGATGATTTGCCCTTCATATTCGATCCACCGTGGAATTCGACGCCACGACGTTGAGCAGCGCGTAATTTCCGTCGTTGTTCCAACTTCTTCCTCTCCGCCTGTGCATCATTGCTACCGCTGCTGCCAGTGCCAACGTCAAATGTTGTTCGTAAGGCCTTGGGTGCCGGTGGGAGTAGCACATCGACCTCGTCTAATATCAAGCCGGAGAGTGTATCCCCCGCAAGAAAGTTTTGTGCTCCACTAATTCTAGTGAGCACTGCATGGAGTTCATTAGGCGTACCAATTAAGACGGTGGCACGACCAAGCTGTGTGGGTGTTGGTGGGGGTATACCACGCACAGCCAAGAGGACATTCGACAGCATTTGACCATTATTGTCATCATCATCGGGTAGTAGAAACGACGCATCTCTGGCCAATTGTGCCGACAATTCACGTGTTGGTGCCACAATCAAGACTGTCCTGCGTTCTTGCTTCTGCTCTATACTATCAGTAATTGCACGAGAGAGCGTCGGCAGCATGTAAGCTAAAGTCTTACCACTCCCAGTGGCAGCAATAAGAAGGAGATTTTCACCCTCCTTGGCAGATAATGCCGAACTTTGTTGTATTGGTGTTGGAATCACATATCCCTTTGACGAAAGTATATTTGCAAATTGTGGGTAAAGGTTGGGAAGTGTAGTAGATGTGGCAAATGTAGACTCCGTCGACGTTGCTGTAGAAAATGCTACTGATAGCGGTGAAGCTCTTTGTGAGCCCAGTCGAGTTGATGTGAACGAATTACATGGCAAAGATCTTGACGAAATGCAAAATAGAATCAATACTAGCGACCTAGGAATCGCAAGGGGCGAGTTAGTCGACGAGAGTTCAGCGTGCCGTCTCTTCCTTATCGACAACGACGACATCATGAGCTCATCACTCATCAGGAATATCGTATTTGATTGGAGGTCATCTCGTCATCGCGTCCCGCCTTTTAATCTTATCAACAACTTTTGCTTTAGGAGCGAGTAGAAACTCATAGGCCACGATGATGCGACTCATCCCAGCATGCCTCGCCTTGGCGGCGGTAACGGCATTTCAGACTCCACACCCCTACGTTGTTGTTGTGGGACCCGCGAGACGCATCAACTCGTCACCATTTAGGGTGGTTGATAATAATGACGAGGCGAGACGAAGTACATCCAGCTCGACCACCCTCTTTGGCATCCCCAAAATGTTCCGCTGGTTGACTGATCAGTATCCTAATATCCTCAACAAACGTCTCAATTCTGGCAATGCCATTCCCCCAATCGACAACTTCTACCTCGATATGAATGGGATTATACACCCCTGCACGCATGGGAACAATGAAGATGAAATCACCCTCCTTGATGAAACAGAAATGTTTAAAAAGATATTTGGCTATGTCGACCGACTTTATAAAATCGTTAAACCACGAAAAGTGCTCTACCTCGCCGTAGATGGAGTCGCACCCCGTGCCAAGATGAATCAACAACGTTCACGACGATTCCGTTCATCGAAGGAAGCAGAGAAGCTTGCGGCCACCATCCTCGCACGAGATGGTGCACTCCCCGATCGTGATGCATTCGACTCAAACTGCATAACACCCGGTACTGACTTTATGCTAAAGCTTGGGCTGGCCATGCGTAAATGGATACAATATAAACAGGAGACTGATCCAGTGTGGAAGAATGGGTGTGATGTTGTTGTTAGTGGACCGGACGTACCTGGTGAGGGCGAACATAAGGTTATGGATTATATCCGTGAAACGAAGGCATTGTATGATTTCGAAAATCCTACCTCATCGTTACAACATCCACATTGGTCACCAGGACTAACACATGTTTTATATGGACTGGATGCGGACCTAATCATGCTTGGACTTGCAACACATGAACCCAATTTCCTATTACTACGTGAAAAAATGTCAGTGGTCATGGCTGGCCGTGGACGACATAAGCATCGTAAGAAGAAGGACATGTTGGAATATACACGTGATGACTTTGAATTACTAGAATTAAGTGCACTTCGTGAAATGTTTCAGATACAGTTTCGGAAATTTGCAGATGCTGGACGATTAAATGTTACGTACGATGTACAACGTGTAATTGATGATTTTATATTCATGTGCATGTTCGTGGGGAATGACTTTTTACCACATGTACCACATTTAGAAATTGATAATGGTGCATTAAGTCTCATGTTGAATAATTATGTTGATTTACTGGTTGATTGGGGTGGTTACTTGACTGATAAGGAGAAAATCCATCCAGCTCGCTTGGAGAACTTTTTGTACAACTTGGCAGTGTTCGAGGAGGAGCACTTCCGTAGGAGAGCGTATGAGGAGAATGAACCAGGTTGGGGTTTGGGGACGGAGAATGAACACGAGGAGGACGATATGTATGGTGGGTGGTATGGTGATACACCGACGCCGTTGGTCGCGAAAGAGGCTAATACAAAGATGGTTGTACATACGAATGTGTTCCCACTTAATGGTGAAGAGAGTGTAAATGCAATCAAATCGAATGTAGAGAAGAGCGTCAAGAAACTCCATCCTCGAGAGGCGTCACGATCCTACCGTGAATTCTACTATCAGTCGAAACTTGGTATATCCCCACTACCCACACGGCGGGCTGAGGCACAGCGAGATCGTCGTGCGATTGCCCGGGACTATATTGAGGGTCTTCATTGGAATTTGAACTACTACCACAATGGATGCTGTAGTTGGAACTGGTACTTTCCACACCTGTACGCTCCACTGGCAACCGACATTGTTAATCTATGGGAATTTTACGGCGATGTGGACATTGATATTAAGGATAATAATGGATTTCGTGCATTTCCATTTGATCAGACCGAGCCCTTCCCCCCATTGGCGCAGCTCCTGTCGGTATTACCTCCACAGAGTGCCACTCTCCTACCTCCTGTGTTGGGAGAACTCATGACTGAGCCATCGTCTCCGCTTGCACCGTACTACCCCAGTGACTTTGATTCCGATGCGAATGGTAAGCGACAGACGTGGGAGGCGATTGTTAAGATTCCATTCATCAATGGAGACCAGTTGCTGGAGGTAGTAAATAAAATCCTTGAGGCTGACGAATCGAAGGAATTGCTTAGCAATGCAGAAAGACGCAGAAATCTTAAAGGGCAGAGTCATACATTTGTGCCTGTGAGGGATCCTGATTATGTTGCTCCCAGTAGCGAAAGGAGGGTGAATGGCGAATCTGCAACAAGGAGAATTCCAAACAATAGGGCGACCGGAAGTAGTACAGCTCGTCGTGCGGTGGAGTAAAGTGTGTTTGTGCTAGCAACATGGTTTCTAGTTTATCGTGTACTCCTCCTCTAATTTTTTTTCGTCCAGCTTTCCCCATTACAAACTGCATTAAAACCTTACTCCAAATCGTCATCATCCTTAGACATGTCCCTGCTGGGATCGTTTGGATCTGGATTCAAATCAATCATCCCAAGATCCTGGAATTGTTGGAGAAACAAGTGAATTAGCAAATGGCAACAAAAGAGGAGAACACCCCAAAGATGAAGAAAACTCACCGTGAGAATAGCAAACGCCTTCTCCCCAAGACTCATGGCACCATATTTGGCCATCAGGACTGCCTCTTCCTCTGGTGACTTTGGCTGTAACCGTTTCTTCATAATTGCAGCACTGGGGAAACCAAGTTCTATCGCTTCACACTCATCTAATTTCGCTTTGGCAGCCTCCTCGGCTATCCGCATCTCCTCAGCAATCCTTGCCGCCTCAATTTCTGCTGCTGCTTTGGCAGCCTCCTCGGCTATCCTTATCTCCTCAGCAATCCTCGCCGCCTCTGCTGCCGCCTTTGCTTTTGCAGCCTCTTCAGCGAGTCTCATCTCCTCTGCAATCCTCGCCGCCTCTGCCTCTGCTAGAGCCTTAGCTTTTGCGGCCTCCTCGGCTAGTCGCATCTCCTCTGCTATCCTTGCCGCCTCTGCCTCTGCTGCCGCCTTAGCTTTTACAGCCTCGTCAGCAAGTCTCATCTCCTCTGCAATCCTCGCCTTCTCTGCCTCTGCTGCAGCCTTCGCGGCTATCATTGTCATGCGTTCCATCTCCATTTGCTTCACCTGTGCCTCAAGTCTGGATCTCTGGAACTTCTCCGCCTTTATTGACAAAGCCGCAAGTCGTACCTTCTCCGCCAATCGTGCATCTGCAGCCGCAGCTCGTGCTGCGGCCTTGGTTGCCTCCTCTGCTAGTCGACACTCCTCTGCTGCCTCCTGTTCGAGTCTACATTCTTCCGCCGCACGTAAAGCGAGAGATTCTGCAGCAGCATGTCTCAGTTGGGCCGCAAGTCTTGCACGCTGAAATGTTTCTAATTTGATAGATGATTTAAAGTCGTCTAGCTCCTTTGATACACTCTCCATAATTTCATCAACCAGGGACACCGAAGGCTCGTCATCAATCGACGTTATTATTACCGCATGCGTCGGTGCAACTTCTGCTGTAGTAGTGCGTGATACATTGACAGCTTTGGGCTTATTGGTGCGTTTATCAAACTCGGAAATGAAACTAACACGTTCATTCTCTTCCAATGGTCCGTCGAAAGTCAGCCCCGTGGCGTGAACATACATATCTGGACCACCAGCATCAAGTGCGATGAAGCCGTAGCCCTATAATCATCATATGCAGACAGCATGAGGAACAATGAGTCGATTGAATCTTTATGCATGTATGTTCAAGAGGACATGTAAACTTACACGTTCGACGTTGAACCACTTAACTGTGCCGAACACTTCAGTCACAGTAGAAGTTGGGCTTGCTTGAAGAAAAGATGATGATCGGTGTGGAGCGGAAGAAGAAGCGGGTGTGAAGGAGACCGCCGATAATATTATGACCGTCGATACGATCAAGATGAGGAAGACCCGCATAGTTTGTAACAAACGCTCAAGGTTCTCCTCAGACATCAAGCGATGCTTTTGCTTCAACTCCACGAGGAGTTGAATGGCGCCCTTTTTGCCTTGATTTTTTGCTTGTCCACTCGCGACCTTCGCACCGTCGTTGCGACAAAAAGTCGATACGATTATTATTTCTGAGGGGCACAAAAAAACGGGATTGAGAGGGGCAGTACATAATGAAGACTTGAACATTCTGAGCCCGAACCCCCGGCCCGGAGAGAGGCCCTCCTTCGGAGTGTAATCCAAGGAGGTCTATGCATTGATGTCTCGAAAGCTCACCGCGAAACTGCGTCGATAGAGATAGATATTGCCTAATTTTTGCATTGCAACAGAGGCAATCTGACCATGCCATCGCCTTCCGTGCAGTTCACCGTCAACGAGGAGATGGATGCTTTCAATAAGAAGTGGGATGAATTCGAACCTCCCACATGCAAAAAGAGGAAAGCTGCAGGTGCTGCTCAGTTATCTGACGATGGTGACAAGTCCATGAATAAATCTGGGCACCCGTCTGCCGAGGGTGCCACAACTGGTATTGACGAAGTCTTTCCAATGAAATTCTCCCTCTCTCACGAATTAAAAGACGATGCATCCTTTTCTGAATATGTAAAGGACGCGTTTACATCGCCTGGCGCTAGATCACCCATGCGCTCTCCGGTCCTTAGCTTTGGTATGCGTCGTTCGCCATTGCTTAGCTTTGGTATGAGTGGATTTAAACTGTATCCTTCGAACAGTCTAAATGATGATGATCTGGATTACGATTACCTACTTGAATCTCCTCCATCCATAAGGAATGGTCATTATGATCATTCATTTGTCAACAATCTCTTCGACGACGAAGTCTACAAACCTGACATCCTCTCATCAAACGACACGCCACTCCATGATGGTGGTCCCGAACAAGTCCTGAGTCCAGGACGGACGATCTACAATGTCGCGTCCAGATCAGTAGAATCTCCATCTTCTTTCGAACCAGATGACTGGCGTCCGCCTTCTCATCATTCCAACAATCTTGGTTTCGCTAACTCTTCGCAAAAGTTTGGTCCATCCAGCGGGAAAACAAATGGTTTTGCCGGTGATATTACGATTGATGTATCTAACGTGTCCAGTTGCAAACTTGGAAATGATGCAGACGAATCGGATTCTAAGTATGGTAACCCAACCACACCCTCTTCAATACATTTACCTTCGACTGTATCTGATGATGCTGTTAGTCCACTAGCACCTACAGTTCATCATCCTTTCCAACGACCAGAGGTCCCGACAAGTATGGGAGGATGGAGTGACTCGCTTCTACACAATGTACCTCCAACCACCCAACCTATAGCTTATGGGCAAAAACTCCCCCCAGCTGTGCCCTCAGCAACTACGTCAGGATATTATCATAATTCAACACCGTACTACACATCATCCTACAATAGTCAACATTACCAGGCCTATCAGTATCCAGCGGCAAGTCGAGTCAATAATAATCCTCGCTCTACTGGTGAGGAAAACCACTGGCGTAAGTATCAACACCTTCTACAACAGTTCCTCCTACATTTCAATCACTGTAATGTGCCTCAGGGATATGGTGTCGGGACACACTATGATGGGCTATATCAGTGGTGTGCCCATCAACGTTCTGAGTATCAACGTATGTCTCGTGGCGAGGGTAGTACTATGACACCCCACCGAGTCCAAATCCTGACAAGTATGGGCTTCATTTGGGGCCGTCCTTCAGCTGCTTTCAGTCCACTCACTGGTTCAGCGCACTGTTCTAGCAGCAACGGTAACGACTTGGCGTTAAAATTCTCCTCGTCATGGAGCAAGTATATTGATCTCCTCACTGAATACAAACATGAGCATGGCAACTGTGACGTACCGTTGAGATATGAGCCGAATCATTCGTTGGGAACGTTCGTCAATAGACAGAGAACTGAATATCGCAAGCTGCAAAGTGGTAAGCCATCCAGTCTTACACAGCAGCGCGTCGACGAGCTTAATCGTCTTGGCTTTGCATGGACAATTCGTGAGAGTCATGCTAGCTGGATGGATCGGTTCAATGAGCTTAAGGAATTTAGGAAAGCGAATGGACATTGCAATGTGCCCAAGGTATACGCGAAGAATCCCAATTTAGGTTCGTGGGTACAAGAGCAACGTTTCCAGCATCGTAAGATACTCAAGGGAAAGATTACCTACTTAACAGATGACAAGATTCAGGCACTGGAAGAGTTGGATTTCAAGTGGTGTCTTCGCGAAACGAATGGTTCTTGGGATAATTGGCTAAAGACACTTAGCGATTACAAGGACCAGCACGGAGACGTTGATGTTCCTCTTAAATATCGACACAATCAAGGTCTTGGCGCTTTCGTAAATCGTCAACGTACCGAGTATCGTAAGCTCCAACTGGGCTTACAAACAAGCTTGACAGAAGAACGAATTCAGGATTTAAATGATCTAGGATTTAAGTGGTCGATTAGGGTAAGCCGTACTCCTTGGGAAACACGGTTGGATGAGCTTGTTCAATATAAAGAACAGCATGGACACTGCAATGTTCCATCAACATATCCAAAGAATCAACCTTTGGCATACTGGGTCTTTAAGCAACGAGGTCAGTATCGCTTATACATGGAGCGTGCTCAAGCTCAAAATCATGGGTTGAATGAGAAACCGCTAAGTAGTAATAGTAGTATGCACGAGAGAGGTCAATTGTGTCACATGTCTCCCGAACGCATCGCTCAATTGGACGAGATTGGATTTGAATGGAATCCACCTCGTCGCATAAAATTATGATTGCCCCCCTCATAACCATACCTCCCGTCTGAATTAGGTGTTGGATTGGAGTATATTTAGATATTGTTAGGCTGAATAGGTTAATACAAAATATAATTTATATTGTAAATATAAAAAGCAATTATTAGAGTTCATTTGTAATGTATTCTTTCTTCTAGACACTGCATACATTTTTTTGAGTACGGAAAGTTCTCTTGATTCATCATATTCGCTAAATTACTATTTCAGCTTTTTCAATTGCTCCTCTAATCTCTCCTTCATCTTACCCATCTTACCCTCCTTTTTTCGTAGCTTGTCCTTATTTTTCCCAAGCTCCTTCTTCCCCGCCTCCTTCAGATCTTTTGAGAAGAATGTATTCCCTGCATTTACCGCACGTGCTGCCACGGCCATTTCATTCTTCTTATTAATTGCCTTGGATGTTTGTGACTCGGACTTCGCGATGGATACGGCCGCACTACGTTTGGCAGTGAAGGCCTTACGACCCTTGGATAATTGTTTCTTTTGATGATGTGCAGGCTTGGCCTTCTTTGCCATGGGCTTGGACTTTATTTTACCACCGCCTTGTGCCATATTGCTGCTGTAGGTGATAGAGCGTAGAAGAAGCTGGCTGGGCATCGAGGTTTATGTTTGGTTGGGGTGTTGGGCTAGGCGCGGGAAGCAGAGGCGAAGCTCCCCCCTCAGGACGGATGGTGGTTGGATCATGACCGACGACGCCCCATCGAAATGTCCGCTGCAATTAGTGGGACGCGTTTATCATCGCATCATCTCAAATAACAACACTACTACTGATGCTAACAAGAAGAAGAGACGGCGTGATGAAAGCAACAGCAAGACAAGCAATTTTGATATGGGCTTTATTTTTGTTCCGCAAGTATCCACCTCTGATGATGTCGAACAACTCACGGGCGACGACACAAATTCTTCAATGTTGGCGTCGATATTCTCATCAAAACACAATGACAAGAATTTTCCAATCGTCGTACCATATTTGTCGCTCAGAATGGCATGCTACGCAGCCTCCATGGAGAAGCTTATACAAATATCTCAATATTCGTTAATTCGGTACGGAGAGGATGGGTTCGGAGAGTTGATATTTACTACAAGTCAACCCAACGATCATAATAGAAATGATGCAATCACATTGGATTCTGGTATACGTCTTGTTATTGAAGTGCATCACGATGGCTTGCATGTGGTACCGTCCGAAAATGATAGAGAATGTATTGACAGACGACTAAACATAAATAATGGAATCGGAGCAATGACTATCGAGACACTTGCTCACGGAGAAACCCAGAACAATCACCAGTGTGATTCGAAAAGCACGAAGAAAAGTCCAGGCAGGGATCTCATGAATGTAACTGGAATTGTCGATGCAATATCACCTATTCTTGTTAATGATTCTCAAACAGAACCATTTGCAATATTAGAACTATATCAACCACCATCGAATGAAGACGGAGTTACTGATGTGAAGAGCGCTGTTGCTGTTATTCGTGGTGAACAAGCATTATGTATGCATCCTACCATCCATCCAGGCCAATCAATAACATTAATAGGTGTTATATCTCGTAAGTGGAAGGTTCCTGATGAATTCCAAAAACATCTTACATCTCGAGAGGTATCAACGTCCGACGATGGTGATTTGTATCTGAGACTAGAGCATCGTGTTCCAGATCGTGTAATACTCATTTCACAAGCAACACAAATTTGTTGGAACGACGAAGAGGATCTGAACACATTGTTGCCTTCGACCGTGGAATCACTCACATCAATCCGTGGTATTGTTAAGTCAGTACATTACCATGTTAGCCATTCGAAAGATGACAAAGAAGCAAGCTATGTTGCACACTTTGTATATCTGAAGCCATTAATAGATGGCGCAACACCTAATGATGCAAGAAAGTTGGTTCGTATATTCCTTCCAAAGTACTCCATGTCACCAAACTTGATGTTGGGACTTCAACCTGGTGCTGCACTACGAGCGGTGAATATTCATTCTATTCACACATCAGATAATGTCAACAATACACTTTGTACAAATTATGTAGCATGCCTTCGTTCTACCCTTGCTATCGAACGCTGTGCTGGGTATTGCAGTCATCGCACCCGAATTTCTAGTTCCTGGTTTGTACCAAGAGACAAAGCATTCTTATTGATTCCAGATCATCGCATTACTGAGATGTGCTGTGACCCATTCAACACAAAATCGACTACCCAAATATTTGCTGAACATAAGTTGCGACGAAAACTTGAGATAAAGCTTGGTGATTCTGGTTCATCAGAAACACCCGATACTGAGGAATATGCACAAAGGGCGATTGCTATCAGTTGTCACACATCCAAGCCTTCAAAAGATGCTAAACATACTTTTCTTCGCGAAAGAATCGACGCTTTACTTGCACATCATTATCGTTATGTTCATGTGCAACTTATCGGGAAAATGTCTCATCACAAAAATTTCACAAAGCGAGTAAGCAATAGAGTCAGCAGGCGGTTGACAATTCGAGACCCTTACGCCGAGTTCTTCGATCATGCACACAGTAAATCAAACAACGACACAGCTGAATGTGGTAGTTCATGCAATCATCTCTCATGCTTTAATAACTATCATCACTTCGAATCTACTAGCGTACCTTTTTTGGTTGGTTTAGAAGATGTACGAGATTCATGCTCATATAACTTCATGAAAAGAGTCGCCGTATTTTGCCAATCGCGATTGCGAGACGCAAGCTCAAGTGTATCGTCTGGGTGGACTTCATCATATAACTATCAAGGATTAGCTTTGCTTCAGATCATGAATGATTACGCACGAGCGCAGACAAAAAATGGACGGTCCAAAGTATGGCACGATATATCGAATGATTCAATGCACAACGTATATGTATTAGGATTTGTTGACAACAATGATAAGACTGTTTCGTTCCGCAACGAGTCGTGTAATATTCCAATATGCAAGGAACGACGATTTGATGGACCACATGGCATTCATCATGAATATAATGATTTACCAATATGGATGCAACTTGGTTCGGTCATTGTTTCCTGTCTTTGTTTGGGTTCGAGGCGAAATGAGAATGAAACGTATAGCATCACATCCAATCATTTCGAGAGTCAAGAGATCCCGCATAGCTTCCTTCCGTCAAGAAGCGATGCTAAAACAGAGTACACAGATGGTCACGGATTTGTATTTCTTGTGGACAATTTAGTATTCATTGCGTCAGTGCACATTACGGCAAGATCATTCGTTTCAATGGATCGGCATACGATCCTCAGAGAAAATGCCAACGCTACTAAAGCTCTTCAGAAGAAACCGTGTGAAAAAGCTGCATATTGTGGATCATTGAAAAATACTGTTGCAATAACCATTCAGGAATGCTTGTCCGCCGGACTACTGAACAGTTCGTCTTATATCTTTGGACGACTCGTGCGACAGCGGTGGACATTTCGTAAGCTTAAGCTTGTCCAAATTGGTGGTCAGCTTACAAAATGCTACACTGGATGGACTGTTGTTCTTAGTCACGTTGATCCATTTGCTGATATTGAAGAGGGATCTTCTGCATTACAAACTATTGATGTAGGAATGTCGATAGAGTTTGACGAATTTCATCAAAACAGGTCAGACACATTGGACCATGCTTTACAAGAGCTCGTCTACAAAGATAAAGAAGTGACAATGCGGACAAATAATTCAGGCAAATTTCTCAGCGTAGACCAATTGACAATGGCTGTTGCTTGGTGGATTGTCTCAGAAAATTGCCGAACTACGCCCCTCCAATCCGGTGGCTTGATGATGAATCCATCTTCTGTTCAGTTGGAAATTCCGGCTACGTCATGCACTTATTCCAATCTTGGATATCAACGCTTTCGATGTAATCTAGGTGATGATATAGATGCGTTCTTTGTCTCAGATCCTAGGACTGCTAACATTCCACGCTCGGGTGAGCTTGAGTTCTGCAACACAGGACAGTTCTTACCAGGCATTCTGTCTCGAAGACTCGGCCGTGTCCCTCCATATATCCATAATATCTTAGGAACAGCAGAACTCGTTTTTTGTCACTGGAATCCACCTGGACTTCTAACTCGGCTGAAATGTCAGCGAGGCGTTCCAAGCGCCACTCTTTCCGATCTTCATTGGGATATTTGCACATCATTGAAAAAGGGAGACCATTCACATATAAAGCCATCTCTTTTGAGGCGGATACACAACGCCAAGATCCTCGGGATATCATTTTGTCGCGCCCGGATGGAACACGGATCGGTAAAGTGGGAATGCAGCGCCCTCATCGATGATGGAACTGGCCAAGCGAAATTATATGCAGAAAGAGAGAGTGCGTTGCTCCTACTTGGTGATAATCTCAACGTTCAAACAATAGAGAATGGTGCACGGGAATTGGAAGAAGGTATCTTTTTTCAACCAGCTCTGCCTGCATCAACCCATCTCATGCAATGCATATCAGATGCATCGATGAGAGCAAGAAGATCTCATGTAAAACGTGACACACGCGGAGGAATAAAGCAAGGCAGAGCCAGCAATGAGGAAATGCCGTCAATTTACAGCCTACTGCCTGCTGCTGCCAAAGCCGAGTATCTACTACAGCAGCACTGTCGACATTGGTACCAAAATCACCGTCAGAACAAATTGGATTTGTTCTGTCGGTGCAAGCCGCTGTCCGAGGATGTCACTTCAGTCAACCACACTGATATTCAAGTTGCCAAGGCATTCACCACAAACGTTGAGGTTGACTTTGTAGCAGCTACAACTGCTTCGTTGCCACCGCTCAAACTGATTTTGGAAGATGCGTGCATTGCTGCTGAAGAAAGCTACGACGATAACATATCGGGATGGGGCACCTTCATTTACTCACCGACTTGAATGGCATTGTTTGATCATACCGGAAACTGTGACACAATACTCTTTGGTTTCCTTGTCGATGGTCTTATAATTTTCCGCGATTATCCGTGTCTGTTCAAGTAAGGGTAGTGTTGCTATAAAATGACGGTGAATAAGGTCTGATACGTCACAGTGGCCAATGATGACTTTGGAGGTACCCCTCGTTGCCAACGGAGAGAACATTGAAGTTACTAATGAAAACAAACGTCAATAGAACCTGGTGACGAAGCATCATGTGAGTGACAGAATTAAGGAACAGTCAGACGCTTTTTGTAAAGGTTTATGGGACGTGATCGAACGACCCTGGCTGCGCTTATTTAACGAGCCTGAGCTTCAAGTGCTAATTAGTGGGGGCATCCTCAGATCATTGTAGTAAAAATAGCGTTTGTTTACCTTATTCCAAGAGTTACTACACCACGGACTCTTATTTCACCCGAATTTATCATTTACAGTTAACTGAATCACCCACTTATTATGCTCACCCTTGTATGTACCAAACTCTTCAAACCATCTCACCTCTTTCCGACTCTAATTTAACGAGAGGTTCTCCAAAAGAGGAGTTTGATTAACAAGTTCCTGTGCGATCTCCCCAGCAAAAGCCATCATGGCAAGACGACCATTCTGTAATTCCTTCAAAGCGTAATCTGCTAGCTTCTCTTCACCAGGGTTTTTGTATAGACCCGTCTCAAGGATAAGTGCATTGGCTCTCGCACCTGGCTGCGTCTCAAGGAGACGCACTGTCTCTAGAACCGCGATAACACCAAATGTCAATCCAGTCCATAGAGGATATTCACTGAACACCTCAAGAGCTGTACCAGTAGGTGCAAGGAAGTCATCACCAAACGACCCATCGGCTGCGTACTTCTCCACAGCCAATATTCCAATCACAGCCAGCTGGGCGAACCTACCATGCATAATCTCCACCTCGCGATATCGCAAGAGCTCTTCGGGGCTGGCCCTCGATGCGAATCCGGCGGGGTCGAAAAAGCCAATGGGATCAAGATCACCTATGAGTCCAGTATCGTTGGGAGCTGGGTTGAATGATATATTCTTCTTCGCCACCACAGGAGTAGCCTTCATTACCTCCGGCTTCTTGACACTATCGATAGCTTGGGTGAAAAAGCTAAAGGGTGATGAGTCATCCTTCTTAGTCTCAGGAGCAGCCTTGGTTGCTGGCTTCTTCTTCGTATTGATTGCTCGAGTAGCGGACAGATGGGTCGGAGCACGGTCGACGGACGCGGGGGCAAAGGCGCTGGCCCCAGCGAGGACACTGGAAAGGACGGAGAGCTTCATCATCTACTTGAGTGCCTGAATGAGTGTAGACATCGATGCAAAGCTCGGATGATTCAGCATAAAAGAAAGCTTAGAAAATAATGGGATGCGTATCTCAAGACATAAAGAAAGTTGTGACTGTGACAAGAAGGAGACACGTCACTCCCTCATGGAACACGTTTGTTCATCATCGTTCTCAAATTGTCGTACGTAGGTAGAGTAAACTACGTAGTCTCACTTGTTTCCCTTACCTCCTTACTCGATAGACGTAGTGAGGACCTAGGTGAGGAGACACCAAGTCTACAGGTTATGAGCGAATATACTACCAATACCACTTCTTCTGCCTCGCCTTAGCGTCGCAACAGCATCTGGGACGCCTCGGCGGTGCTTTTGATCGGCGGCAACATCATCCCTTGCCTGCCGGTCTCTCGTTGAATGAGACCCACCTTCTCCTCGGACATCATTCACTAACGCTCGACCCTTATCTTGCGACATCTTCTCCTCGGAGCAATGATCCAAGATTGATGTCCAGCTCGTCCACACAGTGGGCGCATGAAAAGAACGACAGTGCCCTGAAAAATAACAACATCTCATAAATAGTCATTCTACAAAGAAATAACATGTCGGTACATCGAAGAAGTATTACGACATTGACCACTCTCTTGACGCTGATGTCGACGATGTTGTGCAAGGTTGCTGTACAAGGCCTTGTTATTGATAGTCGAACTTATCTGCAAGGTTCGTCAAGGTATTATCATCTTACTCCTATGCGTAGAATTCGATCCTCGTCATCGTCATCAATGAAGATGTTCATCGATGAAATCAATCCAATATCAGAGATAGACATTGCGTCAAAATCATTCTTTTCGTCAGAAGCAGCAGCAGCAGCAGGAGCAACCAAGGCTTTCACCATGACATCCAATCTCTTCACGGCCATATCATCTAGTCCACAGCTTGAAACCGAGATCCTCAACGATGTCTCGCACTTGGCTCTCGACGTTTCAACCTTATTACCTCCACGAACAGCGTGGCTACGACTTTTTAACGTAATCGGTCGATTAATGATAATAACATCCGACTATATTCAGGATGATTCAATCACACTCGATGAATGGGCCTTCCAGGCAACTATGCTTGCGATATCTCTTCATCTGTTTGTACAGAGTGTGTTGCCATTAATTATGGCACTTCAATCCATCACAGTCCTAACAGTACGTGAGCGACGTACTTATTCACTATTATTTCAGAATGTGGGATTGTCTGTTCTTCAATTCAAAGCCTTA
>Ga0247833_1004192_pt1 | contig 18234 bp, 13 predicted proteins | sample LaCruzMarch2015__7_FD_187117 | JGI IMG/M metagenome (GOLD analysis project Ga0247833, IMG submission 187117) | Freshwater microbial communities from meromictic Lake La Cruz, Castile-La Mancha, Spain - LaCruzMarch2015_8m | ecosystem: Environmental > Aquatic > Freshwater > Lake | place: Spain... | reverse complement strand
ACATTACTATCCGGACCCCATACGTAGGAGAAAATACATAATTACATAATTATTGGGGTCCCGAAGTCCGGAAGTCGGGTTTTTTCTCCCGCCTGCGGACTTTGCCTGAATGGGAGACCAAGAACGACGCAGGTATTTGAGGGATGATGCTCAGGTTTGCAATCACATATATGAACTGCACACTAGCTGAGCTCTATTCACATTTCTCCTTTACTCTCTATTTATCATTTCCAGGTTTCTTCCCACCTCGCTTGAACTTGTCCAAAAGAACATCTCCCCAGAAACGCATTACGAAGACTACAGCAAGAACGAGTGACGTAATACCCAAGCTAACATACCACGACAACGACGTTGATAACACCCAAGTGCTGGTAAACCAAAGGGTAAATTGCAAAGGCGTTCCACATTTAAGATAATCGGTTGTCTTGTATCCTCCTGGACCGTAAACCATAAGATTTGTCTGGTACCCAAAGGGAGTTGAGAAGTCCGAGGCACCAAGCATCACAGCGTAAGTCATCATCTTCAAGTCAATTCCAGCACCTTCCGCAGCACCCATGGCAATTGGGAACATGAGAGCAGCAGCTGCATTGTTGGTGACAAACGAACTGATCAAAGCCGTCGCAAAGTATACTGCCCCATATAGACCAGCATCTGTGTTTTTAAATAACAATACAGGAGGGCAAGGAGGGGTGAACGATGAGTAGGGGAGGTTAGAAAATAACATCTGTCCCGGCTCACAACAAATAAAGAAATTACTTACCTCCAAGTCCTGAACCTTGACCAATAGTTAAGAGGAAAGTTGCAAGTACCTTAGCCAATCCGGAGTTTGTAAGAGCTTGACTAATCCCAAAGGAACACGCAATGGCAACATACAATGCCCAATCAATTGCGTCACGTGCCTCCTGAGGCGATAGAAGGCCAATTGCACACATCACAATACCCGCAAATGTTGAGCAAATCAACAAAGTGAAATTTTCTAAGTCAAACCCAGACACAACCAACACAGTAACCATGAGGATAACGGCGGGGATTAGAAATTTCATACGAGGTGGAGCAGAGTCTTTCACTTCTGCCAATAGTGCAAAAGCATGGTCGCTGTTCGAACTTTTCTTGATGAAAGTGGGCCCAGCTTCAAGAAGAAGTACATCACCGGCATGCAGTTTGATATTTCCAGGATGCTCATGAATACGATGACCTTCACGATGAACAGAAATCACTGCGGCGCCGTATTTGGTGCGGAAACCAACCTCTCTGACTGTCTTACCCACAAGTGGCCCAGATCTAGCTACAACTGCCTGAACCAGTACACGATCGTGGACATTTTCATTCATTTGCTTAATTTCGCCGTCTTCGGGCGATTCCAGACCTGGAATCTTTCGAAGATCACCGACCGAAGAAGCGTCGCCAGCAAACCAAAGGATATCACCATCTTGTAGTGGCTCGTCTGGATCAATGGTGTTGTATGCGTGGCCCTCACTATTATATGAGTGTAATGTTCCTTGATCAGCAATAGGTCGCTCAATACCCACAACATAGACTCCTGGGAATCGGGTAATCCCGTTCACCTCAAGGTTTTTTCCAGTGAGGATCGATTTCGGCGAGAGGCGCATCGCGACAAGGAATTCCTTGGATTCAGGTGTACTGTCACTGCCGTCAGTCCCGGTTGATATAACTGCAAGATCGCTGCGGACTGCCTGAGCGGCTTCATCATTACTAGATTCTCCGGCCTTAGGTGTGCACAAACAACTATGAGAAAAAGTCTTCGTTACCGAAATAGCATTGTGAAAATTGTTTACATACCTCAACATCTAAATGTTCCTGACTATTAGACCTAGGTTTGCCAAGCGAAGGCACTATCGTTGACAGAATCGACTCTCGTTTCGTGGATGCAACTAAAGAAGATAGAAGCGGACAATCATCGCTCACTTGAAGAATCAGGATGTCACCGGCACCAAAAGTTAGAGATGACAAAGACTGGGTGACATTTCTTCCACCCTGCTGCACTACCAAAATTGCTGCCTTGTAAGTATCGCGAAACTGCACATCGGCAACTGTTTTGCCAACGAGACGTGAATTTTTCGTGACCCGAGCTCGTAGGACCTTCAATCCTCCCCTCTTGGTAACTTCTACTCCACTATTATCGTCGAGAGTAGCCTACAAAATGAGAGAGCAAAACATATCGTTGGTCATTGAAGCCTAGATGAGTATGACATGGGACAATCGACAAACTCACATTCAATTTCGCCCGAACTTCACCTTCGTCGGGATCAATATTTTCATTGTAGGTGCATCTCCACACAGAAACTGATCTCTCCTCAAGTACGGCAGCTTCAGTCCGATGGAGTTGCAAATCGAGTCGAAGGAGACACTTCGAAATGTCAAGTAGAAGACCAGGACGATCCCGTGCATTAATTCCTACTAGCACAAGACGATTATCGCTGCGATTGTCAATTACAATGTCAATCTGGTTAACCTTCGTCGATTTGACTGGAGCTATACCTTGAATGATATCTAAAAGAAAATTGAATACGTGAGATTGAATTTTACAGCGTGCAGAAAGAGTAAGAATGTCAAAATTCATACCTGTCATATGATTGATGCAACGAAGATGCTCATCCTCAACCGAATTTCGACGAGGGGATCTTAGAGCCCGATTTGGTGAACCAATGGTGTTACCATCTTCCTGCGACATACTCGCCATCAATGGAGACGTGACTGTATTATCATCTACGGGATCTTGAGCAACATCCGCTGCATCCAAAGACTCATTAGTTAAGAGGTCTAAGCCATGCTCGTGACAGAATTCACCAAATCCCTCTATAAGTCCCGAAAAGTAGATTACATCATTAACATTCAAGACAAACTCGGGTCCAACAGCACGATGGGTGTTTCCTGTAGCGGCACGCCATACGCTAACCAAATATAGACCTCCAGTATCTCGCAGACCACTACGTTTGACGGATCTACCCGCAGCGGGAGACCACGGAGTTATTCGTGCTCCAAGCAAAATCTCATCTCCGTCAAATGGCGACCCACCGCTTCCACTTCGTCGCCCAGGAAGTAATATTGGTCCAAAAATGATTAAGTAGGCAATACCCATAAGAGCAACGGGAACACCGTACGGCGTAATGTCAAAGAGGCTGATTTCGATACCATGTTTTTCTTCCAGCATACCCGCAAGGACCAAGTTTGTTGAGGTACCAATAAGTGTGCACGTCCCACCCATGATGGTCCCGTACGACATGGGAATCAATAGTTGCTGGGCACTAATACGAATGGTCTTTGCCCAACGCAGCACAATAGGTATCATGAGTGCCACAATAGGGGTGTTATTCAAGAATGCCGATGCGAAGCAGCAGGAGCAAACCAAACGAAGTTGTGCACTGGCACTATTTTTGGGAACACCCAGGAGCTTTCCAATGTACCAATCAATCGCACCAGTCATGGTCAGACCATGGGCCACAACAAATAGAACCTATAATATAGAAGCAAAAGAAGAATATTTTGGTGAGGAGAGAGACACCGGAGTATCCAATCATTGTCTTTCTAGTATGCATCGCATTTTCTCACTCACCATGACCGTCAAGACACCTTCATTGGCGAATCCTTTCAACCCCTCTTTCGAATCAACAATGCCAGAAGCCATACAGAAAGCCAGGGCCGTCACAAAGACATGATCCGGAGCGACACGATCGGCAATGAGGAATGCAAACATTATGACCATCAAGATGCTCATGAAGATCAGTTGCCACTTTAGCGGCGGGACTTCTTCTTCGACAACGTCTTGGAGAAGACGCATGCTATCGTAATAATAATTATCCATCATGAATCCAAAGAAGAGGAGTACTGATGGAGAGGGCTTTCACTGCTTAAGCTCCTCCGAATATTCTATCCCGTCCGTCGTCTTTGAGCTGGAGTCGTCGGGTCCTCCGGATGCGGTAGTAGCGAAGCCCTTATCGCTTTGGCGCGTCTTTCCCTTTTGGCGATGAAAGTGCCGATGAAAATAATTGACGACGGTGGGTTGTGTGTCTATGAAAAACATCGGGTATCCTCTGGGTGCGCTCCTTTTTCACATCATGGGCAAAAAATCATCCAAGAAGGCTTCTTCGGCACTCGCCACTAATGTGAAGACCACCGTGCCCACTGGAAATATATTATCAAGAATGCATAAAATGATGATTGGTCTGTTTGCACTGTTTGTTTCTGTGACTGCTTTGCAATGGATAACGAGTTCGTTGATCAGTGCAATTCAAAAGACACGATATGATGACAACCCCTTTCAACATCTTTTTGACGAACCCTCTGTTGACGAGAACAATCAAATTACGCCGGTATTGGTGAATAAAGTGATGGTAAAAACAATGTTAAGGTTTGTAATGGAGAAGGGGTATTCTACACAAAGCGCTTCTGTACTGGACGTTGGATGCGGGTATGGTCGCATGGTAGAAGCGTGGCGTGAGGCGGGTGTGACTAATTCATATGGCGTGGAATGGCAACCGGAATCAGCATCCAAATGGCCTATACGTTTACAGGATGAATACTATCGCTTGGTAGATTTCGATGTCATCCTAAATCCAAATATGCAATCCTCCTCCATCATGGCAACAAAGTTTGTGACAAGTTTTGAAGTGGCAAGTAGTATAATGCCCGACAAGGTTGCACAGTTTGTGCAACTCTTGACAGTGCATAACCCGCGCCTTGTTTTCTTTACCGCCTCCACGCCAGGGACGGACCATGGGAATGGCCCAGCACACCTGAACCAACAACCGTTTGAGTATTGGATCAATATCTTTGCTGAACATGGGTATCATGTAGATTGGGCCACTACAGCCCAATTTAAGCTCGCGCTGATGAGTTTAGGTCGTGGGGATGAAGGTGTTGCCATGGCAAAAAGTTGGTGGTATGTCAAGCATATGCTTATCTTCTCGCCTGATCAGTGGAGTCTGAACAGTGACCAGTTGCTCTTAGCAGTGCCGAAATCATTCAGTATTATCGATCCAAAATTGCTATACTGGTTAGGGTGGAGTCATAAAGTTGGTAAACTTTGGGAGAGAGATTTGCGTGACTTTGGAAGACTGTTTCAAGATGCAAAAAATCAGGTTCACTCTCAGTACAAAAACATGGACGAGTTCTAGATGGGATTAACATCGTTGGCTTACTTAGACAAATTATGTCAAAAAGCATGCTAATCGATTTGTATCAGCGATCTTAAAAATCAAACTTTGTACCGTTTCATGGCATCAATGTTTATTCGCCCAATGTATCCAATCGCTCAGTAGATATTACAATTTATTGACCCAATTACGGACTGTTTATTCACCAGCAGTAATAATAACATATCATTCCTCCCACACCAACTAAACAATTATATTCATAATGCAATGCATCCAACAGGGCTTGTACATACCCCCCCTCCATAAATAGATATATCATTCTAATATTTACATTTTATCCATCTGGACCTTTGCCTCCACCCTTTGCAAATATGCATTATATTCACACTCTTCATAGATATGACGTTCACTTTCACACTTATTCGGATTCCACCACGTCTCACGACGGCACCCATTAAGATGAATGAGTAGATGGGAGCATGTATCACGCCATGCCAATGGGATACGTGCGTCTTTGATGGCTTGGAGGTCTTGTTCTTTCTTGGGCTCCGAGCCCTTGGTTACATTATGGCCGCCGCTCATGGTGGTGCTCGCTTGGCGTATCTTCTCTTTGCTGGTGGTATGTACTACGTAAAAGTGCCCTATCTAACATGATCGCATGTGTGTCGGTCGTGGCATAGTGCGTGCATAAGTCTTCCTAGGTATTGCAGATGAGTGCGCTTGACGTCTTTCGCAGCCGCATCGTCGAATCGGCAAAAGTGGCTGCGAATGCTGCGAAAACGGGATTCTCCCTCGATGATTTGGCAAAGAACGATGAGTACATTCACTCAGAGGGATTGCGTATAAGCGATAGGAAGAAGAAAAATGCTCCCTCCTCGGCTAGTAATGGTGAAGTACCTTCAGTTGTAGAGGATTTATCGGAGCCTGCCGACAGTCAACAACGCCCGTCAATTGGACAGAAACAAAGTTCCCCTCGAATAGATAATCCGAGAAAGCAGACACAATACAAACCCCAGCTTATTCCAAGTGTCGCTGCATTGTATGATCAAAGTGAAAAACAACACGCAGTCTTGAAGCAATCTGCTATCGATGGGAAAGGACAAGCAAAATTAGATACTGAGAAAAATGCAGCAGCTAATCGATCATCACCGCCTACGAAAAGTATTCTTCTTGTCAATGAACGACAAGCTCATATTCTTACTGAGCTAGATTATGACTCCGATACTGACAGTGATGAAGATGAATTTTTGCCGCTGAAATCTATCAACGAAATTGAATTAGGTAGACGAGACAATACTGCGCTATACGACCAACTAGAGAATGAATTGAATGAGAGTATATCTCGTCAAACATTATTGAATGGTCAAACAAAAGATGTTGATAAAGGTAAAGGTGTAAATCGGTTCATGGAGATGACTACTCGCTTAGAAAATGAGCGAGAGATGCTCAGAAAGTCTCAGACAGTACACAAGTCAACTCCAAATTATAGAATAGATGATCGCAATATCACTGCTAATGAAGAGAATATCAAGGATGTGCTAAAAGTGGGTCTAGCATGGGTGCGGAATGTAGCAGCTCCTCAATTGGAAGCAGTGTCTAAGCAAATACTAACCAGATTTTCAGAACCGGAATTACGTAACAAAAGTACACCCGACCATCCTAGTATTCGAGGGCGAGTCAATGGGCCACAACATCCATTACGACGTGATTCAAATGATGATATCATGACCTCTACTTCGACATCTGTTTTAAGTGCAAATGATATGGCTGAACTTGAAAGGATACGAATGAGGAGTTCAACATCGAAACTACAACTACTGACCAAAGCTTGTATTGACAACTATCGGTTTGTATTTATCGGCTTGACATTGGTAATTGCGTTGTTCGTCTATTTCTACTCGAGACATAAAAGCGTGAATAATGTGTTGTGAAGCTAGAAGGACGTAGATGCACAGCATCTTTATTTAGTAGAGTAGTCTTATTTTAAGTTAGTACCTTAAAGGTATTTCAAATTAATGTTCTACAGCTGCTATAAACATTTACTTTCCAGTTACAAGACCAATAGTTTCTACACCAACGGTGCAGAAGCCATCAGTCAAGCAAATCTGTCCCTTCATTTCTGATCCCTTGTAAGCGGATCCAGAGAAGGCAGACTTGACACACTCCTCTCCAGTGTAAATGGGAACAAAATCTTTACAGTCAATTGTGAATGCAGCATTCTCGTTGTAATTAAGAGTATGCTCGTTGCGAGCCATCTGTTCACTCTTTTGAAGAACTTTTGTAGCCTAGAATAAGAAAAAACGTGCAAAGCGGTAAGAAAAAATTAGTGACATCACTGCCTGATGAACGCACATCATAAAAAGTGGGGGAAATGAATAACGAGCTTACCTTCATCCTGAGATCAGCGTTCCTTTCACTCTTCATATCTGGAAGCTCAAGCAGTCTTCTAGCCATACTAGCTGCGACGATAAAATTCTTGTGTTTGAATGCAGTCCCCATTGCAGAACGGAGAGCAAGAAGCAAGTGCATTGGCTGCAAGTCACAATGCGTAAAGTAGGCCGAGAGCTCAGTCGATCTAACAGGGTCATCACCAGCAGCTGTCATAGCACCCTTGATGCGTATCGCAGTAATATATTCACGGCAAATCTCAAGCATCTTCTTGATTTCAGCTACATCATTACGATTGTCAGTAACAGTGAGAGGGATTTGTGCCATGACTTGCGCAAACGCATTCTTGGCGTCATTGAATTTACCAGTCTGGAACAACCTATATCCATTACGAACACCTGCAACGAGCGTCTTCATAGCTACCGGAATGCGAGGTAAGCTATCATTTCCTGGATGACCTTTGGCGTCATTCCTCATTAAAGGCAAAGCGATGCTTCCACTACCCGGAATACCTGGCAAACTGACAGACGAGCCAAGATAGCAGCCAAGCATTGGAGCTTTGAGCGCGGAAAAGTCACTGGCAGCGATCTGCCTGTGAAGCAACTGCATTGCCGATGAAGCACCACCTGCTGCCATGTGATCGGCAGCATGAGAGCTGTTGGCCACCCAACACCCAGCGGGAGGTCGGCCGGCAGGAGGCATTTGAAATCCTGATTCATCTGACATTCCGTTGAATTCAGCCATGTCATCCACTGGGACAGCTTTCACTTCTTCTCCAAAGTCGCCCAAGTCATCCAAACCTTCATCATCGCCCCAACCCATGTCATCGCCAGCATCGTAGTCGTCGTTAGCTGCGCCCATATCGGCAGCTGCACCATCTGCATCAAAATCAGTATCCCATGCAGTGGTTGGGGCCCCGTAGCTGACGGGAGCGACTTCTTCCTCTTCGTACTCGTCGCCAGCATCAGCTGCTGATAGGTCCTCAAGGGTTGTCTTCTTGATCTCAAGAGTTGGCCAATTCCCAGCTCTAATGATGGGCGTTGGTGGTTGGAGGAGTTTACCTCCCTTTCTTGTACCAACTGGGACTTTGTCCATCAATCCATCTACTGAGCCTTCCTGTGTTTCAATGGCCACCTTGATTCGTTCAGCAACATCAGTCAAACCATGAAGATTGGCACTAATGTAAGCGAGGGGTAGGTTTCCACTGGCTTCCAATACGGCCACACGCTCGGCTGCATCACCAAGAAGGAGGGCATTGTGATACCGACCCATGATGTCATTGCGCATGTTGGAGATTTTGAGCATCTTCCGCAACTTCTCGAAATCTCCAGTGAGCATGTACAAGAATGACAAGCGATCGAAGTCTTTCTTGCGCTGGTAGCTCATCTCAACAACCTGGTGGTTACCCTGGCGAAGAGCTTCACTGCCGAGTTCGCCCCAGACATCGCGAGCCTTGCCATCCAGTCCTTGCTGCTGCTCTAGTGAGAATGCACTTTCCATTGCAGCCTCGATATTTCCACACGCCAAAGCAAGTCGGAAACGAGTTTGAGGGTCACGAACAAAGTGAAGCGCCACTTCGGGGAAACCCTTGGTTTGGAGATACGCGACTATGGCACGACCACAAAGACGAGAGTGCTTGACCATATGCATGACCTGCCCATATTTTTTGTTTGCAAGGGCCATCTTGAAACGTGCCTCGGTCGTATCAATACTAACGACCCTCGACCTGGCCTCACGATCAAGACAGAAAAGTTGGTCCTTGACGACCCTTGTGGCATAGATGGGATTGTCCAATGTACGTATAGTACCAGTATCGCCAGTGGAAAGGCAGTATTTCACATGATGAAGAGTGGTGTAAACGAACAAGTTTGACGCGGTGCCTCCCGACGGGCTCACATCCCAGCAACCTGACTTGACACGGACTGTATCACTGATGGAGCACAGCTGCTCAAGTTGGCGATTAGCAATTACAACACCATACTTGCAAAGGAGTGCGACCTTGGACCCGTCGGGTGACCAGATGACATTCTTAATCTTGGGCGCCGTGAGCTCCCCAAGGACGCGACGACTCTGTACCTCGAAGAGAACCGCACGGTCGTCGGCACGGAGGATGATACGTCCAGACGCCCCACCGTCATAGAGGCAATCAACGTTGGGCATGGGAGCCGCAACGCGCTTGGTGGTTTCATTGTTGAGGTTCTTAACAACGATTTCACGCTTGACGCGATCAAGAATCGCAAATCGGTTGCTCCCGAGGAATACTCCAGGCCCAAGGCAGGATCCTCGCTTGCCATCCGTCACGGACCCCCCAGCATTCGTAAGAGAGAATGTGATTAGCTCATAGCATCCACCGTCAACGTCAGAGCAAACGAGGATATTCCCCTCCTTAGGATTGTGCATATTGTACGATAGGAAGCGAGGGCCAGAGCCAATCCCATCCGTCTGCGCCGTTTGGCCAACCCTACGGAGTGAGGCAATGGGTACGTCCACACCGGAGCTCCCGCCTGTGGCCCTTGCGTAATCATGACAGAATAACTCACGCCCACGGACGTAGTACAACTTATCTCCTGGTCCACTCGCGGACGCCGGTCGCTCTCTCTCGAGTTTGAACACGATCATACCCGAATCATGACCAGCGGCAAGGAGATTCTGTGAACGATGCGCGGCCATGATCCAGAATCTATCCCCCTCCCGACGGAAAGTTTGAACACCTACACGTTTCGAGACATCCCACACTCGGATACTGCGATCTTCCGAGTTTGACACGATAAGTTCCTGCTTCGGATGGAAGAGACAGCACGAGACATTGTTGGCGTGTCCCCGTAGAGTGTCCACCTCCCAGGCCTTAGTCTCGCTCATCCTCCATAGTTTGACCTGTCGATCATCTGCCGCACTCGCCAATAGTGGAAGGGTGGGGTGAAAGGCCGCCCAATTAACCCCACGCTCGTGCCCCTCCAATACGTACTTGACCACAACGTCGTTGGTCCCGAACAGCTCTGCCTGTACGTTCAACGCCGTCGACGCGGCAGCAGACGTTCCCCTACCATTTTGGACCACCTCCATCGGAAACCCCGAATCCCCAATCCCTCCCCCCAACTGCTTCTTTCGTAGGCCGGTGGTATCCCAAACACGAACGGTCTGATCAAGACTGGCACTCACAATCAGATCCTCGGAGGGGTGGAATGCCGCACACATGACATAATGATTGTGACCGGTTAGGACACTAAGACAACTACGTTTGTGAAAGTCCCACAAACGCAACGTCTGATCATCACTTGCCGACAATATCCATGGGAATTGTGTAGCATTGGGATGAAACTCCACGGTACGAATGTAATCGAGATGACCGAGTAATGTAAACAGACATCGTCGTAATTTGTAATCCCAAACCTTAATCTTGTAATCATCCCCACCTGTTACGATGAGCGGTTCATGGAGATGAAAGTCCACACCTCGGACGGGACCATCGTGTTCCTCAAATCGATCGATGACAGTACCAACGCGATAGTCCCACCTGTTGGTTGTTTGATAATGATTAGATAGTAGAGGGGGAGAGGCAGTGATGAGAGATGAGATGAGCAAAATTATATCCGAAAACGATGCCCACATATCAGGTACAAATAAATCACTCACAATTGAATGACACCATTATGCAACGTCGCACATATCCAAGGTCGGACCGGGTGGAAGGCAAGGCCCTTCACCCGTGCCGATTTACTCTCGAACTTAGTTAGCATAAGATCCCTGTTCTAGTGAGCATGTACCGGGCGTGCGTTAGCACAGGTTTGAGCTCAACTAGCAATCCCGGGCCGAAACCTTCAGCAACCAAAAGTGATTGTGTGATAGGTGGTGATACGATGGCGTTGAGGTGGTAAGTGGGAGTGGAGGTGTCCAACAGTCTATCGTTACTAATCGCCATTATAATAACGATCCCCATCGCTCATAGATCGATCTCATTTCTCTTTTTTTCAGGCATTGAGAATTATTAATTGTCATTGTGTGTATAGAGCGGCGACCATCGGTAGGAGGACTGTGGGAAATCTAATAATTATTATCGGACTCTGCTAAGTCTAGATTAGTGTAAACGGGTTGAGCAGTCGATCTCATAAATTTGTTTTAAAAGATGTTCGGACAAGCGCCGACGACGTCTCCATTCGGCGCACCTCCTGCTCCGGCACAGAATGGCTTTGGTGGATTCGGAGCCCCCGCTCAACAACAATCGGCTCCATCAGCATTTGGCCAACCCGCTCAACAGCCATCAGCATTTGGCCAACCCTCTGGATTTGGCCAACCGGCACCCGCCCCAACGGGAGGATTGTTTGGAGGAGGGGTAACTGGTGGATTTGGCCAACCGGCGCCAGCGCCAACGGGAGGATTGTTTGGACAGCAGCAGCAACAGCAACAACAACCATTTGGGGCACCAGTCGCAGGGGGTGGATTATTTGGAGGTGGAGGGGGATTGGGTGCTCCTGCTCCAGCCTCACTCTTTGGGGGAGCATCGACGTCATTTGGTGCCAAGCCTGCAGGGGGGGGATTGTTCGGTAGTACCGCCAATGCTCCGTCAGGTGGGGGGTTATTTGGTAGTGCTGCACCCGCTCCTGCGAGTAGGAGTTTATTTGGGGCACCGGCACCTGCAACCTTTGGTAGTCCTACCCCTCCTGGCGGATCTCTCTTTGGAGCATCGGCAAACACAACACCTGCCTTTGGTGGACCGGCGACAACTCCTTCTATATTTGGTGCCCCAGCTCCCTCAGCATTTGGTACTCCCGCACCTTCTGCGTTTGGTGCTCCCAATTCAGGAGGCTTCGGTCAGCCACAACAGCAAATGCAGCAACCCGGGACAGGCTCGACTGTGGCACAGTATCAACCGACACAGAAAGTAGATGGTACGAGCACAATTGTATTACTGGCCATAACGGCCATGCAACAGTATGAACAAAAATCGTTCGAGGAACTACGGTTGGAGGATTACATGGCGGGGAATAAGGGTACGCAGGGCCAGCAGCAACAACCGGCTCCAACGTCTTCCTTTGGTGGATTCGGAGCAGCGCCAGCTCCATCGGCATTCGGTCAACCAGCACCTGCTCCTGCATTCGGTGCAGCGCCCGCATCGAGTGTATTCGGAGGAGGTGGAGGATTATTTGGTGCTCCAGCACCGGCTCCTGCTACTGGCGGTCTCTTTGGCTCATCCGCACCTGCTCCGTCGGCTTTTGGACAACCAGCACCGGCTCCATCTATATTCGGAGCGGCGCCAGTAGGAGGATTGTTTGGCTCAGCTCCTGCTCCTGCACCATCGGGAGGCCTGTTTGGTGCAGCCCCAGCTCCTGCCTTTGGTGGACTAGCACCAGCTCCAGCTTTTGGTGCGCCTGCACCAGCCACTAATAGTCTGTTTGGTAGTGCTCCAGCTCCATCGGCATTCGGCCAACAAGCGCCAGCTTCTGCATTCGGAGCACCCACACCGAGTGCATTTGGAGGAGGTGGAGGTGGGTTATTTGGTGCTCCGGCACCGGCTCCCACTGGTGGTGGACTTTTTGGATCAACACCTGCACCAGCCACCGGAGGGCTCTTTGGTCAGCCCGCTCCGGCACCATCGCTATTTGGACAACCTGCGCCCGCTCCAGCAATGGGAGGAGGGTTATTCGGGGCTCCGACGCCGGCGAAACCAGGTGGACTTTTCGGTGCACTATCACCAGCACCTGCGATGACCGGGGGATTGTTTGGACAAACGCCGGCTCCCGCGATGGGTGGTCTTTTTGGTCAGGCAGCACCTGCACCCGCCCCTGGGATGTATAGTTACGCCAATCCTGCGGCACCAACAGTTCCGATGCCTCCTCCTCCTTCGGCGGAAGCACTACTAGCTCAACAGCTGGCGGCCGTTGAGAATCAAAAAAAGGAGATGGAGCTTCTTGGGGCTTGGCGTGGTAATCTTCCTTCGGCTTCAAAAGTGGTACCAGCATCTCATTACGGCAGTGATTCTGGGAGTGAATGGAATGGTGGAGGAATGTCATCATATATCACGTCACCCTCAACACTGCATTCGTACAGAGCCGTTCCGAGGTCTACTGCTAAAATTCGCCCTCGAGGGTACACTCCGACAAAATCCCCCGCCGCTATGATTGGCATGAAATCTGGATCGCCAATCCTTTCACCTAATAGATTCGTCGGTTCCTCGACCAAAGCACTGTTTATTAAGCCGAACTCTTTGACTCCCAAGCCGAAAACACGACTCCTGTTAGCGAATGGTGCATTTAATGGGAGCGGTGATGATCGTTCTGTCGGCGCGTTAACAAACGGAAACTACGATTCTCCAAGTGCCAATATACCCACTCAACAACTCCAAAACTCGGCGTCGTCGAATGGATCACATTCAGTGTCACCCCACCAGACACAGCGATTAAATGGTTCTCCATCAACTCCTGCAGAAGATTTCTACAGACAGGTGGTTGATTCGAATCGCAGTCCTTCTTTTTCACCGCAGCAATCTAAGAATCAGTTTGTTCCTAAGTTGACGAAGTTTGGATACACCGTCCACCCATCGCTAGCTGAGCTCGAGACGATGTCAGAAGCAGATCTTGCTGCTGTCAGCGGCTTTAGAATAGAAAGGCCTGAATATGGAAGCGTTGCATGGGATGGAGCAGTAGATGTGCGGGGCGTTGACTTAGATAGTGTAGTTGTGATTGAAAGCAAGAATGTATCAGTCTACGATGAAGCTGAGTCGAAGGGCCAAAAACCCCAGCAAGGGTCAAAGTTAAATCGTCCAGCTGTCATAACGATGTACGATGTTTTTCCAAAGGATGGTGCTGAGTCATCTATGGAGGCAAAAGAAAAGTTGAAGCGTAAGATTGAGAAGTCTACCAAGAAAATGGGCGCAGATCTTATATCATTTGAACCAGAAAGTGGAGTGTGGTCATTTCGTGTTGGGCATTTTAGTCGTTATGGCTTAGACGATGACGACTCTGACTCAGATGACGATATCGGATCGACCCCTCTTCTTGAGCCACCCGACGACGATCTGGAAATTCAACTCAGTCAAATAAAAGAATTTAGGGGTGCTTCCAGGATTCATGCTCCGACGGACGAGGATGAAAGCACATCAGCACACACAGATAACATGAGCGTTACTGAAATTAGTGAAACTGACGAGGATGGAGAGCTCCGCGAAATCGTTTATGATGCCGAAGAGGCATATGCTATGATGACAGAAGAGGTTTTAGCCGAATGCGAAGAGGAAGTGACGGTAGAGCCCTTGACGATTGAAGAAGAAGAAATACTATTCCCAAATGAATCGCTAGATTATTTTTTACTTACTAACACGCCGCTTCTAAAGCCGTCAAGATCGATTCCTTCAACGGGTATTTGCGACAGGTTGGCAAGAAAATGTGGATTGAATCAGCCTTCATCATCTAGTATTGACTTTGGTATGCGCATGAGAAGGTCGTTTCGAGTTGGTAAGATCAATTAAAGCCAGTCTGATTTGTTTTGTCTTAAGTTTTAGATGTCTTGCCAATTCCTGAAATATTGTTTCTTATCATTACTCCCTTTTCTCTTTCATTAGGCTGGAAACCTGATGGATCATTGCTTGAGATTATGCCATCATCCACAGGAGCGCAAATATTGGTCCAATCTAGACCCGTCATTTCTGAAAATTCGGACAATAAGTCTTCTGCAACCCTCCCGCTTCTACAAACTCACAAGAAACATTGTGTCAAGGCAATAGACAGTGCTGATGCGCCTATACTAACACTGCCGAGAAGGACTGGTCACGGCAATAAAGCACTGATCAGTGCACTTGATGATTACTCGCAATCGTCGGTTTTATCTTCACTTGTCACATCAACCAATACTGTTGTGTCCCATGCATTTTCTCTCCTGGTTAGTCTTTACGGCGAAGACGCAAGAGAATTTGGCACTGTAAACGAATTGAGGCGTATGGAGGCAGTTTCTGCATGGCTTAAAGGAGTTGTGTCGAGCGATACAAAGAAGGCCACCGTAGATGCTCAGTCATCGGGCGATGTTAATGACTCAATTTTCGCTGCACTCACAGGAGGAGACGCCACAACTGCGTCAACTCTGGCACTCAACAGTGGCAATCCTCGATTGTCACTCTTTCTATCGAGTACTGGTGCGAAAGTTCAGCCTTTCTGCGATAGGCAGTTGGAAATGTGGTTCAGCACTGGTGCCCAACAATTCACCCCGACATCAATTCTGAGAATATTTTCAGTTGCCTCTGGTAATGTCGATTTGGAAAGGAAGTTATACAAAAATTCAGGTAGTGATCCATACACAATTGACTGGAGACGGCGCTTCGGAATGTGTCTTTGGTCGTCTTGTCATACCCATAATAATGCCTCTCTGTCATCGATTGTCAGGCAGTATTGCTCCGACGTATCTGAGGGCCTCGCTCCACCTGCCACTCCTCTATACTGTGCCGACAGCTCAATCAACACAACGAGTGAATGCCTACTTTTTCAATTACTGAAACACTATGACGATCTAGCCATGCCTCTTACGGATATTCTTGCTCCGTCGAGTCATTCTCAGCGAAAACACGACTTTTCGTCATCATTCCATCTTTGTGCATCACTAACTGCGCTATCTCGATCAAAGCTAAGTCGTTACCAAGAAAACCTAATTATTGATTCTGTCACATCCCAACTCATTGGTGAAGGAACATGGGAATGGGCAGTCTACGCTAGCCTTTGTTTCATCGGCGTAGGGTCTGTGTCTGAGTCTTCAGCATCCGCCAGACTGCTGCGTGCCAAGAATATCATCGCAAGGTTTTATTCGCCAACAATTGATCCGTTTGCCGAAGACCGGCGTATATTTCTCCTAAGTATTGGTGTTCCACCTGAATGGTTATTAGAAGCGCATGCCTATCGCTGTTCTGTTGCAGGCGATGTGTTTGGGATGTTGGAGAATTATATGCGATTTTCGGTCAGAGACTCAATGACGGTGTTGGAACGCTTCGTGATACCTCACATGTTACTCGAAGGTAACGAGTCAAGAAAGCAGTTATTCCAGATTCTTGACTCCCTTAGATCTAAGATAACCGACGATAATGCTGTGTCTTGGAACAAACCAAATGGTTGCGGGACGTTTTACCAGTTTCTCGAGTTATGGATGAACGTGGAGAAAATATCCAGTATGTCGTTGGATCAAGTACGAACAAGTGCTTTTAACATTGACAATCTACTTGACGACGCGGCAAATTTGGAGTCTATGATTTCGATGGGTGCAGCTAATGCACATAGCACTTCATATCTTGCTCCCACCCTTGTTCGATATGATTTTACCCGAACACCACTACCTGTACTCTTGTCAGAGATGGAGAAAACATTGGCCACACTTCAAAAGCTGCTGTTAGCGATTAACAGTGGACAGCCTGTAAAATGCTTGGATTTGGACTCGCACACGTTATTAAAGCGTTCGTCCCAGCAACTTTCTTTCACTTTAAGTCCTGATGGGTTATATGCTAGTTCTACTATACGATCGCTGTGTGGTTACAAAGCTATGTATGGATAAATTATTTATGTGACAGCAAGTTCGTTTAATATGCATTGTTCATATGTCATACCACTTTACCTTTCATAAGAGTCGTCATTGAATGTAGGAGAGAAGTACCCGACAAAGTTTGTCTCTCTCCATCCATCCCCACCTGTGAAGAAAAATGGTCGGGAATCCACGACATCTCCATGACATAATTCCAACGATAACGAGATGATGATTGGCACATTCAAAAGAATACTCTTTATTGCAGCCTTTTTCGTGGTCGTCCTCTTACCTGTGGTGAATGGTATAACTCTTGCATAGACATAAATTCATCATTGGATTTTGAAGTTAAAGGCAAGACATTGGGACATTGGGTGTACGACAGAAACGCTAAACCTACTTACATTTATTCACCAGAAGTTTGCAATTCGAGCTACATCCAGTATGTAGATTGCCAAAAGACTGACGACTTCTGTCCTTCGACTTTAATGAATTGGATCTACAAAGACAAAGATGACAGACCCTATCCGAAATTTACTGTTCATGGTTTTCGGAGAATTATGATGAATACTCGTCTTCTTTTCCTTGGATCAAGTCTTGTACGTCAACAAGTACGATACAGGCTTTGGTTTGGACGTGGGGCACGACAAAGTTGAGTGGAATGAGACACTTGCCAACTATAGTTCAACGAGATGGTGCATGCATGATGTGAGAAGCAACATCACAATTTGTCACCAATGGATGGCAATGCTTGCAACAAAGATATATCATGAAAGGAACTACATTATCGATCATCCAACACTTCACGGCATAAATAGCAGCTCGTGCATTCTTCATGACAACATGATTGATGAGATTACTCAATTCGACTTGGTTTTTGTCCAGGGAAGCGTTGTGTGGTACGCTGGTCTGCCATTGAAGTTGAACTCTACATCTAGTCCATTAAAATGGGTGACCAACATGTTACCAGTGATTTACTACGACGCTATGGAAGCACTCTTATCAAAGATTTCACATCGAACAAAGACTGTATTCGTCCTTGGTCAAACTGGAACTAAATGTCAAAATAAAACTGTGCCTGAGCTGGTTAGTATGAGCAATATTCCGAATTCGTATGGTTGGAATGAAGCACCGAAATTATGGGCTACATCGTTAACTTTAATACGAGAAAGTGAGCTGAATGTTCAGGTCGTTGATGCTCGAGAACCCTTGATGCAGAGTGTTCATGCCCATCCTGCTTTGG
>Ga0247833_1004187_pt1 | contig 18257 bp, 14 predicted proteins | sample LaCruzMarch2015__7_FD_187117 | JGI IMG/M metagenome (GOLD analysis project Ga0247833, IMG submission 187117) | Freshwater microbial communities from meromictic Lake La Cruz, Castile-La Mancha, Spain - LaCruzMarch2015_8m | ecosystem: Environmental > Aquatic > Freshwater > Lake | place: Spain... | reverse complement strand
AACATCTAAACATCCTGCCGCATGAGAAATATATGCTTTCCATGGAAAATATTCAGACTTAAATACATTGATATCTAAAGTACCATTTAATGCCTTAACTCTAAAAACTATTTTTTCTCCATGCTCATCACGAAGAGAGCGCATTTGTGTTGCAAAACCATTAACACCAGCAGGACCGCAAACTCTAATTAATGCCCCTTTGATTTTTCTTTCAATTTCATCATATGAATCTAAGGGATTAGACCATAATAATCTTGCATCAACATCAAGACAATCATCGAGAGTAAGCTGTGCCCCATATATTTGTACCTCAGCAAGATCATCAAATAAAGTTCGCAATAACTCAATGCACGGATAATGTTTATGCTTAAAATAACAATATGATAATTTATCATATAATTCTTGCATGACAGGAGTTAATGACGTTACTGGATCCTTAGCAATAGCCGTTAAAAGTGCTTCTGCAAATTGATTTACTTCATTATTCCATTCTCTAATTATAAAACTAAATTCATTGGCTAATTGACCAAGATTATTTACTGTTTCATCAGATATCCTTTTAGCAGGCATCTTAAATGTTAAATTATCCAGAAAATTATGAGAATCAAAAGGTGATGAATAAATTTTATCCATCCAAGAATTAACTTTAAGAATTAGTTGCCAAAAGTTTTTTGCATCATATGCAACTTCATTAAATGGTAATGGTTGTTGGCTTTCATTGCTTAATATACGAATAAACATGGGATGCAATCTTTCTATCAAAGATCTTAGATTAGTTTTAAGTCTATGTATAAAATTTAATGATTGAAGCTCTCTTGCTGAAATTAAAGAAATAGATAGAGAAGAAATAACATTTATCAAGCAATGAACATCTATTACTTTATCTACTTTGGGCTCAAGAACTGACGCAATATAATCATCTACTAATCGTTGAAGTCTTTGAACTTTATCTTGAAACCTATCAGGCAAAAATAAAGTTTCCTGCATTAATCTTTCCATCCTAAATGGCATCCTATCTTCTGCTCTCATTAGTTCTTCAAGATAAATTTGCAAAGACTGTATTATTTGTTTGCGCTGCATAAGATTAAGCTCTAGACTCCTTAACTTAATTACCTCTCCTTGTGACATATGAACATTATCTAGTTCAAATTTAACTTCTTTTATAAATGCCTCTATATACTTTAAAAGTGAATCATTTTTCTCTTTTAAACCTAAGCTAGGTGGCTCAGAAACAACAAGATAGGGGGCATCTTCAACTAATCGCTGAACAATCATAGGCGCCTGATTTTCAGGAGCGGCGGTAACATGCGGCTTTACAATTACAGGCTCTGGTGGCACTGCTTCATCAAGAGCAGTTGCAGCAGGTGGAATTTCAGGGGCAAGAGCCGCAACAAATGCCTTTGCAGCAACAGCTTTACCTTTTTTTCCTTTAGGCTTCTTCTTTCTTACATCCTTTTCATCATCAGCTATGATGCTATCTTCTAAGGCTTTAAGTCTTAAGGCTTCAGCTTCTTGGTCCGCCTTATATAAATCAGCATCAACTAAGCGCATAATTTTAGTATAAGAATCTATTATTATTGGATAATAGTTATCCCTTTTAAGAAGCAACGCCTTAATAATTGGTGCGAATTTCACACGTTCTTCTCGTAAAACTTCCAAAACAATATTCAAACTATCAAATAATTCATCCAAGACAGGATGCTTTCCAGAATAATTTAATGCTAAAAAATAAAGGTTGTGAAAATTTGTTGCAAATAATTCTCTATCGAATAAAGATCCTTGTAAATTTTTCTTTATTATTTGCTTTAAGGCTGCAGTGGTAAGCGGTTTTCGAGCAATTAAATAATGAGTTTCATCAAATACATAGATTAAAACCAAACGTAGGTTTATTAAATTTGCTAAAGAAGTATCTTTTAATTCTGGTTGAATTAAAAAATTATTTTGAGCTTCAATATTAGGTAAAATCAATTCAAGAATTTTGTGAAACGTAGCGAAATTAGAATTATAAACTTTATTTTGAAAAGAGTAGAGCATTTGCTTTAACAAAGCTGGGACTGAAGACTCAACTTGCTGAAGTAACATTTTTTTAGTGAAATCTGATTTTCTTCTAATAGCCATTTCTATTCTAGCATCTATAGCACTGATTTTTTGACCTATCAATGATGTATAAATAGCATCAAATTTACCTGTTCTTACGTATTCATTTGTAAGAACTAAGCATGCTTGTGAGAACACTTCATCTGGTAAAGCCCCCTCAGCAATGACTTTTAAATCATTCCAACTAGGCTCATCATCACCAAACGCAAGCCGATATCGTTCAAAAAATTCCCTTTTTCCAGTAAAATATGACAATATTTTGTTTTGCACCACAGCTATGCGCGTAGTTCGAAGAATCATATAACAACAGCCGATATCATCTTTAGGCATTAACTCATTAATGAATATCCGAAAATATCTATCTTCGATTTCCATTGGAATAATACCTATTATTCTTGACATTAGTGCCCTTATATCACCCATATATTTTTGTATGTTTTTAAGTAAGGTAAGATTAGGACTTGGTAGACTTTTAAAGTAAAAATATGCTTGAAAAACTGCCCCAGACATCATTATTAACTCAGCAAGCTTATTAGCTTTAGATTCACCTTCGAGATTAGAAATTTTATTTATAAATTCATCTGTAGATAAAGACCAAGAAGACTTAAGAGATGCTTCAAAAAAACATATGGCGAGCTTTATATAAAGTTTATGCGTACTGCACATAATTAAATCATTGCCACTATTGTCTGCGGCACTAAAATCCAAACAAAGATTAAGATTTTCCTCACTAGAAAAAAAATCAGTTAGACATTCATCGGATATTATTCTCTGTATTGCACGATTTTCAAATATCCTATGCAATAAATTAAATGTAATAATGGTTGCGGATTTAACACTTCGCGAGGGAGCATTCCACTCTCTTTCAAATAATTCTAGTATAACTGCTGAATCTAATATCGAAATGACGAAAGGCATATCGATAGAACTTATTGGTTTATCTTGTTCTAATAATAAACCTATGGCAATTTGATGCACTCGAATATTCTCAGCAGATAAAACACGAGCAAATAATGGTTCTAATGAAGAAATTAAGGCTTCGAATGAAGGGTTATTAACTATAAGTTTAGTAGAATGTTCGGTAAATTTTAGTGATGAAAAAAATAAAGTCATGAGTTCGAACCTATCTTAACTTGCAACGCGCGGGGTATATTTATCCAAAATCAGTGGGTAATTTTATAACTATTATTATTAAGGAATTCTTAAGAAAAAACTAATAATCCATTTTTTTAAATAATATCGAGCTACCACATCATAATTACTGAATAAATTAAGTTCAATTGGTTTTTTATATAATCTCAATAAATATTAAAATTATATAAATTGAAAGCTAATCACCAAAACTTGCCATAAAAATAAGCGCGCCGCCACTAAAGTTGACTAACAAACCCCATTAGTGTATAATTTTTTACTTCTGTGATTGTTTTACAACCAATAAAGGTTTCCATGAATGCTACCAGAATGTTATTTAGCGCTTTTCGTGCTAAATTTTTAAGAGATTTAAGCAATAATCGTACTCAAAGAACGTTAATGCCATTTTTTTCTCAAAAACCAAAACCGGTTTCATTAACAGATATTTTTAAAGGCCTGCAAGATCAACGAAATTTGATATTCAGAGGAAGCACTGGTCATGCAGAAATAAAGCATATAATGACGACCAATTATATAGCCCCGTCTTATCACGAAAATGAAAAACTTGAAAGTATAGATCTTCTTGCACATATAGAAAAGAACGACAGAAAACCTTTTCTTTCCGCAGCCCCTTGCCCTTATGCCGCACTACCTTATGCCGTTGGTTTTCCAATGCTTCCATCACACGGGTACATTATAGTCATGAGCCTTCCTCGGGTATATACGCGCCCACAAATGTTATTACATTTAGATCCTGAACAATGCAAAAGATATGATCAACAAACAATAATGAATTCATCTTTGGCTGACGGTATGATTGGCGGGGACAAACATAGATCAATCATAAGAACCGCGGAAAGGAATAATGAAGTATCTATTGTTCTTTATGCCAACGAAAATATTGATTGGCGCTCAACAGCTGATTCCGATATATTCAAAGTCATTCAATTGCATACACCAGGTAAAATAATTGGCTCGGTAGGAACATTAAAAGAACAATTTTATACAAATATCTGGACAAATCCATCCTTTGAACAAAGAGCCTTTGCGATTGAAATAGTTTGTAGTGCAATTGAAGATTTAGATAAAATTAGCAAGAGAGCAATAAATTTAAGAATTATTGAAAAAGGACATCGAGTTCTTCATTTAGAAGATGCTAAAGCAGTTGATAAATCACCAGAGTTGGAACTTTTTGATGTTAGTTTAACTGGGGGTACGCATGAATTTATGAGTGTTCCTGAATCAATCAGTTTAGGAGACAGAGATGCTCTTATTGGTTATATGTGCGACACGCTTGAAGATATAGCAAAAAGACGTGAGCGCGAATTGGTAGGTTCTGATAAACCCATATTCACAGAGGCATATTAAAAGGAGTATTTAATGCCAGTGCAACTAATAGGAAAATTATTACCGCTCACCCCTTACTTAAGCAGAATTCTAAGGACCGAGGGATCTAATAAACCATTACTTGGTTTTTTCTCTCCAGAAAATTGGCGCTCTAAAAGTCTCGGGAAAACACTACGTTGTCTTAGCGACCAGAATCGGCTAGATCTTATTCAATCACAAGCATTTGAAAACTTATCTGAATGGGAAAAAGTTCGAGCTCCTTTTCCTCATCAAGTTCAAGTGTACCAAGAAGATTGGGGTGTTGCGGCCTTAAACGCCACAAAACGACATGGAGTAATATATCCTATTTTAAATAATGCCAGCGCTGTTTTCCCTGGCGGTCTTTTTCTCCAAAATGGTAGTGCACAGGAAGAAAATTTATTTCATCGTAGTACCTTAGCCCTTACCCTAGCAGATTCTAGTACCTTATATGATGAAAAAAAGAAGATGTTTTTATATGATGAGCCCACATATCATTTAATAAATGCAGAAACCAAAATGTCACCAATCGAGCTTGATATACTTAGCAGTATATATGGCAAGAAGATATCTCTTGCTTTTAAAGTTTTTTTTAAAGGAGACCCACATATTTGTTTTAGAGAACCTGAATATTTAGTAGAGTCTCAGGATCCAGAAACACGTTTAAGTAGCAAGTCTATTTTTTTTGCTGAAAGCAGTATGAGCTTTTTATTTAGCGAGCAAAAAAGAATATTCCCTTTCTATGATTTTCGTTCAGCAGCTATAGATCTATCTAATCAATCCCTTAATTTACAAAATGAAGCCGATTTAAGGAAATATCAAAATGATTTGGAGCGACGAATTGCCGCTCAATTGGATACACTTATTCTACATAGAACCCCAAGAGCCATTTTAGGAGCTTTGGGATGTGGTTGTTATAAAAATCCACCTGAATTTGTTGCTAAAATATATCGCCAAGAAATTATCAAACGTGCCCCGTTTTTTGAGCATCTAGTCTTTGCAATAGCAAGTAGTACTACTCGTGATGAATTAAGAAACTTTGCTGTATTTAAGGAGATTCTTAATGGATTAGCTTTAGGTCCAAAAGCAATAACGAATGATACAGAAATATCTCCCCGACCACTTAGCACACCTCACTAAATAGCTAAGGTATTTGTAGTAGCCTTTTAAAAGGGAGGATGAGTCCATATCATTGTCCTAAATGCCTCTATTTATCGATAATTGGAGTTTATATCTAAATTAAGTTAATCTAACTTATTAAGCTATAAATTTTTATTAATAACTGGACGTACTAAAAACGCCGTAACGTCATTAAGAATACTCAAGGAGATCTAATGTTTTTAAAACAATGTAACATCGATAAGACAGATCGCATTAATCGCTCAATAATTGGCATTGTATTATTTATTGCCGCTTTTATTGGTATGAGTAAGAATTTTTTTATGATATTAGGCATTATTTTAATTGTTGAGGGAATTATTGGTTGGTGTTCGATTCCATATTTGCTAAGCAAATTCAAATATCCTAATTCTAAATAGGACCCATATCAATTTATAAGTATATTGCAAATAACTAGACTGTTGGTATCATAAAAACTTTCTTAGTGGAGAAGTCATAGGATGTCAATTTTTCTTGCATTAGCAAAAAGAGTAATTATTGATAAAGCTAACGCCATATGTAGAGCTTCTTCAGATGCAGACATTTCACTTAGCACCCAAGCCATGCGTTTATTCGCACCTAGCGTTCGTAATGATGAACTCTCGGCACGCAAGCGTCAACTGATAACAACTAGCCTAAGACAATTAGATACGCTTGAAGAAAGCCAAACTGATGAAAAATCCTTTGCACAGATGATAGTTATGATCAAATCTTGGGTACGACAAGAAGAAGCAATTAGTACTGAGTTTGGATATGCCAGAGGAGAAACTGAAACCGGGCTTGAAAACTTAGAGGCCTTATTACAAGCCATTTTTGACAAGCTCAGTGAAGTAGGCCTTATCAACATTCCTATAAGTTCTGATCCTCTCTATATCGTGCGCAATTCTTTCGCCGAGTACTTCACAGCTACTATCACATTACTGCGAGATCAGTCCATTTTAGTTCGTGCTACATTAAATCCACTAATATCATCTAAAATTACATTTGCCACAGCACAACAAGCCTTAGTCACCGAGTCTCTGCAACAATGTTTGCGGCATATGGACCTTTTAAATAACGTGCGATCGCACCCTTTGTATCTCACCAATACAAAGGAAATTATTCTATTTATTCTTAAATCATTAAAAGATAAAAATGAAGCTCTGCGTCTAAGCCATTCAAAAGGCATGATCCCTGGAGTATCTGCGATAATCCAGGTTGATAACGGTATATTAGACAGATGTTTACAAGTAGCAGAAGCAGAAATTATAGGTCCTCTAGCTCCAAGATTACAAACTATGGCTTTTGATGCCTTTAGTGATGGGGAAGGTGATGATTATGCAGAGCTTGCTACTGCAGAATTAACAAGAAGACCTTACCTAGCAGCCACAAGTGATGAACATGCCTTAAGAAGATGCGAAGATGCTAGTTCATTGACAAGATTGGCGGTAGAATCTGCTGACAGTGCATCTGCAGGAGATGCTATACCGCTGCTAGCAGAATTTAAGGCATATAGTGGTGCAGAGCCTGCACAAGCAACAGGCAAAGCACGCAAAAAAGCTACGGCAGATGTCTTGGTGGCTGCAAAACCAGGTGCATCTGGAGCTGCCGCGCTCAAAACTTAACCAATTTAATAAAGGATATTAAATGAAATCTTTTGGTAAATTAATTCATCGCTGGATAGTTAACGAAAATAATTATCAACCCAATAATTTAGCAAATGATGCCATTGACTGGGCTCGAGCGATACCATTTATTTTAGTTAATTTAAGTTGTCTTTTGGTGTTCTATGTTAATTATAGTTCGACTGCTTTAGCAACAGCTGCATTCCTCTATTTTTTTCGTTTATTCACCATCGGAGCTTTCTATCACCGATATTTTTCTCATAAAACTTTTAAAACCAATAGATTTTGGCAATTTATTTTTGCAGCCCTAGCAGGAACCTCTGCACAACGCGGACCCCTTTGGTGGGCTTCACATCATCGCCAGCATCATATGGTTGCCGACCTTCCTGAAGATGCGCATTCACCAGTACAGCATGGCTTTTGGTGGAGTCATGTCGGATGGTTCCTGACAAAAAAGCACTATCATTATAATCCAGAGCGAGTTAAAGACTTAGAGTGCTATCCTGAGCTTGTTTTTCTTGAACGATATGATGTAATTATGCCAATGCTACTATTTATATCACTTTTTATCGCGGGCTTGCTTCTTAAAATTTATGCTCCTGAATTAAATACAGGGGTAGGAGAGATGTTAGTTTGGGGATTTAGTGTCTCATTGGTAGCGGTGTTCAACACCACAGTCTTAATCAATTCACTGTGTCATGTTTATGGCAACAGACGTTATAACACTAAAGACCATAGTAAAAATAACTTACTATTTGCACTCCTTACTTTAGGTGAAGGATGGCATAATAATCATCACCACTATCCAGCTTCAGCTCGTCAAGGATTTAAGTGGTGGGAAATTGATATCACATATTATTTGATAAAATTGATGGAATTATTTGGAATAGTATGGGATGTTAAACCTGTACCTAGATCGGTATTAGAAAAAGATTTAGTTAATCCTGAAATTAACGTTTAAGGTATTTTTATGAAATTAATAGGCTTATTTTTATCAACAATTATTTTTGTGTTCCTCATGGACATGCTTTGGCTAGGTCTAATTGCAAAAAACACCTATGCTCAAAATATAGGAATGTTGCTTCGTAAATCTGGTGAGGAAATGACGCCAATTTGGTGGGCGGCGGTTATTGTTTATATTTGCATTGCCATAGGAATTATCTCGTTCGTCCTTCCTAAAGCTCATGGTGATTATACCCTGGCATTATCTTGGGGGATAATGCTTGGTGTAGTAACTTACGGCATTTACGATTTTACTAACTACTCCATCCTTGCAAACTGGCCATGGAAAATTACCCTAATTGATTTTATTTGGGGAATGTCTCTCTGCGGATTGGGCAGTCTTTTCGCCTCATTCATGGAGAATCGGTTTTTTTCTTAAAGCCCGGAAAAAACATCGACGTTTGTTTTTGATAATCGATATATTTCTGACCTCTTGATTGCACCGAACCACGCTCGGTAAGGGGTCCTGTCATTTGAGTGAATATAAAATACATGACTAATGGAGCTATAATTCCTAAAAATCCCATATTAGATTGAATAGCTAATAAAGCAAAACCCACCCAAGTTAACCAATCAAAAAAATAATTAGGATGCCTTGAGTAATTCCATAAACCAATATTACAGACCTCACCCTTATGACTAGATTTAAATCGATAAAGTTCTAAATCAGCAACAGACTCACCTATAACCCCAAAGATCACTACAAATATTGCTGCACAATCAAAGAAATTTAAGCTAGTTTGATTTGAATTACAAATCCAATAAAATACCAATGAAATAATAAAAATTAATAACCCTTGTAATTGAAAATTAAGAAAAAAACCTAATGACTTATTTATTTTCCAATTATTACTTAACTCAGTATAACGTTTATCAACATGACCATGACGAATGCGAGTGTACCAAATATAACCTGATAATCGCAAAGCCCATAGTATAAGTAACCCGCTAACCACCAATTTTCGCGGAGTTGTTGGATCTGACCATAAGTAAATTAATCCTGACATCATTAGTCCAATTGACCAAGACGCATCAACCACCGATGGGTTTTTTAACAACCGATAAACACCCCAAACAAAACACATTTGCAATAAAAGATAAATAATAACGCTACCTATCACATTCATTTTTTATCCTCTTTTACGCCACAATGCATGAATATCACCAATATAATTGCTTTGAAAACCTGCAGCTGAATAACAAAAATAAAATTGCCACCTCCGAATAAAATCTTCGGTAAAACCTTGAGCAATAATTAAGTCCTTATTCGCTAATAATTTTTTATGCCAATCCTGCAAAGTTGTAACATAATGTTTGCCAATATCGTCAAAAGAAATTAATTGCATTTTTGTTTGAGTAGCAATTGATTTTGATATAGAACAAACAGATGGCAAACATCCACCAGGAAAAATATATTTCTTAATAAAATCGACTTCATCCTTTGCGGCTTCATACGCCTGATCATTAATCACAATCGCTTGTAAGAAAAATAATCCTGTAGGTTTTAGCAATTGATTACATTGATGAAAAAATGCATCAAAATATTTATGTCCAACAGCTTCAATCATTTCTATAGAGACGACTTTATCATACTGTCCTGATAATTTTCGATAATCTAAATTCAAGAGCTCAATGCGATCTTCCAAACCTAACCGTTTAATTTTATCTTTAACAAAAGCATATTGTTTATCAGAAATTGTAGTTGTAGTAATTTTACAACCATATTCTTGTGCCGCATAAACCGCAAATCCACCCCAACCAGTACCAATTTCCAATAAATGGTCACTTGGTTTTAGTTGCAATTTATCACAAATTCTTTGTAATTTTTTCTTTGAGGCTTCTTCAAGGCTGATATTAAATGGCTCATAAAATGCACAGGAATACATCATTGATGGATCAAGAATTAGTTGAAAGAAATCATTACCTAAATCATAGTGAGCCAAAATATTGTCCTTAGCTCGACTCTCCGTATTAATGTTTAATTTATAGCCCACAGTCCTAATCATGGATAAAAAACGCGCCAAAGGACTTTCTATATTATTAAATAATGAATCATTTTTTATAAATAACTCAATTAATTGTTGTAAATCATTAGTAGTCCAATCACCATCAATATAACTTTTTCCGGCACCAACTGAACCTTGTAATAGAATTTTTCTATAAGCTCGGAGATTTATGATATTGATAGTAGTGACTGGGCCATTCGTTTCACCAAACACATAACTATCATCACCATCATTAAGTATAATCCTACCATTTTTAATTTGTTTTAATATGTTTAAGATTATCTTTTTTGATAGTGTACTATTTTGATTAATACCTACCTCTTTTTGCTCAATCATTTATGCTTTCCTATGTTTTGAGTTTTAGGATGGGAATGAAACGGCACTCCCTTTAACCATAATTTAAATGCCTGCCAATAAATAGCTGCGGCAACTTTATAAGTCATCAATGGATAATGTCTAAATACCTTATTAAATCGACTTTTAATTTGATTTGTACCTGCCAAAATTAGTGTTGCATCAAAATCTTTTTTCTTATTAATATGATTTTCCATATGCACGATGATTTTTTCTTTATCCAACTTAAGATGAAACTTATACTCATAATCCATCGTTTTAAATGGAGACACATGTAATTCTTTTTTAAATTGAAAATGGTGCGCCCTACTTTTGGGTAGACTTGAAGCCAGAAGCACATAGTTATGTTTCTCACCCCATGGCGTATTTGTAACTTCAAGAATCAAATAAGCTAACTGTTGACTTTTATCATCAAAAATAAAATACAAACTAATGGGATTAAAACAATATCCAAGGCAAGAAAGATTTGTCAACAAATAAACTTTTCCTTGCGGATAGGTATTAAATTTTGTAGAAACTAATTGTCTTGCATATTCATCAAGTGGAACTTCAGGATTACTCAAATAATTTTTACGATAAAAAGAAAACCAATTGAATTTCTCAATAGATACGTGCTTTAAATTTTTGAATACATTATTAACATCGCTTAAATCAAAACAAAACATAAATAATTTGTAGGAAAACTGATGATGTTTAGGCGTAAAGCGACGATGTCTGACCATACCGCTATATAGCAGATTTTCAAACATCGAATTCTCCCAAAAGCCTGCAAGTTTTCAGTGCACTACTCACACCATCTTCATGAAAACCATAACCCCAGTAACTTCCAACATAATAGGTATTGTTTAATCCATTAATTAAGTCTATTTGTTTTTGGGCTTTAATCGCCGTCATATCAAGACATGGATGGGAATATTTAAAACTCTTAATGACTTTAGAATGGTCTATTTCTCTTGAAAGATTAACAGACACAAAAAAATTATTACGTGATTTTATTGATTGTAAGCGATTCATGTAATATGTAAGTGTTGAATTGGCATTACCATCATCTAAATAATTCCAACTGGCCCATGAAAGCTTTCGCACGGGCATAATTTTATCATCTGTATGTAATACCACATCATTCTCAGTGTATTTAATTGCCGACAATACCTGAACCTCTTCTTCTGTTGGCTTTGCAAGAAGCTTTAGCGCTTGATCGCTATGAGTAGCAATAACTACAGAATCAAATCTAAACTCATTGTCAGCTGATTTCAATATCACATGATTTGGCTCTCGAGTGATACTTTCTATTTTAGTATTCAAATAAATTTTATCTTTGAATTTATTAATCATGGGAGGAATATAGCTATGTGAACCATTAGCAATAACATACCATGGCGGCCTATTATACACATCCAACAAACCATGATTTTCATAGAATTTAAAGATAAAATATGCAGAACAATTCAACGTATCCTCTTTGTTTTTTGACCAAATAGCAGACATCATTGGAACAAGGTAGCCGTCTATAAATTTAGCTGAATAAGAATGAGTTGTTAAAAATTCTTTAATTGAAATACTATGGCACTGATCTTTACTAATAAATTTTTTAGCATCATCATTAAATGATACAATATCTTTAATAAATCGATAAAAACTAGGTTTAAATAAATTTAGGCGATCTGAAAATAAACTATTTAGGTTATGTCCATTATATTCAAAACCACTTTTCAAAGAACGATAGCTAAAACTCATTTCACTCAATTGCACAGGTACATTTAGAGTGTCTAATAATTTACAAAAATTTGGGTAAGTTTTCTTATTAAAAACGATAAATCCGGTATCAATAGAATAATGTTCATTATCTAGATCAAATGACACCGTATTCGTATGACCACCAATATAATTATTCGCTTCAAACAATGAAACATCATAACTATCACTAAGCAAATAAGCGCTAACCAAGCCAGATATCCCTGAACCAATCACGGCAATTCTTCTCGACAAAAAATATTCCTCAAATATTAAAAATGGACCAAGTTAACATAACTCAAAACATTTTTGAAGTGGCGGCCTCCACTAAACAATGACCAATTACAGGTTAATATCTTTAGGGGGTCTAACGCTAGGGGGTGAGGCCTTGAATTTTGAATTTAAAGCAAGTAGGTTGGGTCATTTTGGGCTCTACCCCAATTAAGGGGGCACTTTAATCAAATTAGTATAAACTAAGTCCTTGCTGTATATGGTGCGCTCGGAGGGACTCGAACCCCCGACACCTTGGTTCGAAGCCAAGTACTCTATCCAGCTGAGCTACGAGCGCGTTTTGATTTTTTTATTAACTAATTTTAAAACTATAATCTGCTCATATAACTTATCATTTATAGTTTTAATCAGATAGTGGGCTCTTTGGAATGATGGTGGGCCGTGTAAGAATCGAACTTACGACACAAAGGTTAAAAGCCTTCTGCTCTACCGACTGAGCTAACGGCCCAAAGAGGTTGGAATAATACCGGATAAATGCTAAATTTCAAGTCTTTTTTTAAATTTATTTTGAATTAATCCATTGCCTATACACAAATTTGCAGATGTAGCCAGGATATTGAACCCAAATTGAGCTAATTTTGGCTGTATCACTCTAAGTTTTTTAGGTTCAACCAATAATAAAATAACATCCGCTCCCATTGCCCCACATCCTTTTACAGCAAGTATATTAGGATCCTCTTTAAAAGTAGATATAATTTTAAGGCTTTGTTCAGCTACTAAATTCATCAGCATCAATTCTTGATGATATTGATTAACCGCTTTAATAATAAGTTTAGCATCTTGCTCTTCAAATGCTTTTTTTGCCAAATCGACTAAATCACCCAATTTATCAAGATTATTAGTTAACTCTAAAGATTGTAAATGATGATGAGTTGCTAATTTATTACCGGTATGGATAAGTAAAAAAGCCACTTCTTTAAAAGGCCAATTAAATTGATGACTAATAGTGCCATGATTTGCTATATAAACCACCTCTTGCATTGATTGAGCCAAGAGATCATAGCCAGATGGGCGTACCCCTTTGCCATTCCATGCAAAATGCAAGTATGAATCTAATAACTCTTTTACTTCAACTTTCTTTTCTTTAAGATAATTATGCGCAAAATAAGCACCTAGAAATTGCGCGCTCGATGCTCCAAGACCGCCAATGCCTTGATATGGATCAGAAAAAACCAACCCAGCATTTTTATGATTACATTCTAACCAAAACTTCCCCGCAGGTGAGTTAGGATCAATTCCATTTAATCCAGGTTTAGCAACTAACGATAATTCGAAACATGGACTTGTAGTCAAAATAAACGCAGACTTACCCAAAGTAGCTACATATTCACCTAAGAAAAAAGTTTTGGCAGGAATTAACCACTTCATAATTGACGCATTTCAGCCAAAAACTCACAGGCATTATTCAAACTTACACGCTTATTTATGGTTAACCAATTTTGTAATCGTTCTTTTAATATCGGCATTTCACCATCGGTCGCCCCTGCTACTAGCAGTAAATTATCGATATGTAATTTCATATGCCCCTGAATAATACCATCGGTGCAAAGTGCTCTAATAGCACCTAGATTCTGCACTAAACCCACAGCTGCAATTATCCTTGATAATTTATTGGCAGAGTCTATTCCCATCATCTGCAAACACATTTTTGCAGTCGGATGTAATGATGTAACACCGCCAACCGTTCCCACAATAATTGGGGCCTCTAACTCACCAGTTAAAACATTATCAGTATAACGCCAACGAGTTATCGCCTGATATCTACCAGAACGCGCAGCATATGCATGCACCCCAGCTTCAACTGCTCGCCAATCATTGCCGGTTGCAATTAAAACAGGATCAATTCCATTCATCACACCTTTATTATGGGTGGCCGCTCGGTATGGATCGGTTTCAGCAAATAAAGAAGCCTCTTCTAAACGATTACCTAATATAGGGTCAATATCACGAATAGTTACTTTTGCTGATGTAAGTTTTTGATCATTTAAATTGGACAAAATACACATAGTAACTTTTTCACCAGTCAAATTCTCAATTGGATCTTTTAGATACTCAAGTACTTGGTTAATAATATTAGCACCCATTGCATCGCGACTATCCATCATTAAATGAATAACGGCCATATCATGGCCATCATCACGCAGTAACTTGCGCACACTAAGGTCCATAACACCACCACCGCGACGCACCATAGATCCGGCAATATCTTCATTAGCTTTTTCGATTAAAAATTGCTTATTTTCGGCGATAATCTCTGAAAATCTTGTAAAATCGACAACTTTGGCCAATTGTATTTGACCAATTATACAATTTCCTTCAACTGAAGTTGTTATTTCACCATGGTTTCTTATCCATTTTGCAGTCTTTGATAAAGCCGCAATAATCGATGTTTCTTCAACAGCAAGCGGAATAACATAATCTTTGCCATCAATACAAAAATTTGTAGCCACGCCTAAAGGCAACTGAAAATAACCAATGACATTTTCAATCAATTTATCAGCAAGGAAAGCATCTTGGACGCAGCCATTTTGTAAAAAAGCAACGTCTTCATCAGTAATCGCCCCCATAGCTAATAAACGCTCAAATCTATCTTCTCGATTAAGCTTAGAAAAACCTTGGAATAATTGACTGGCATCATTAGTTAAAGACATGCCTTCTCCTTTAAATCACAAAGTGCAAGGCTGCCGGTACAAAACATAGCAACCTTTAATTCATATTCTATTGCTGTCATTAACGACAACACATCTTCAGCAGATTGCAAAGCGGCATTAAGCAAAGGCTTCGCAAAGGCAACTGATGTGGCGCCTAATGCAAATAATTTTGCAGCATCTAAGCCATTTCTCACCCCACCAGAACCCCAAATTTCAAAATTTGGTCTTAATGAAGTTGCATTAACCACCGATTGAACAGTATCAATTCCCCAATTGTGAAAAGATAATGCTGCACGTGAGCGCATATAATCATTCACGGCTCGATGCCCTTCAATACGCCCCCAATGAGTTCCACCAAGACCACTAACATCTACTGCTGCAACGCCAACATCATTTAATTTAGCAAGGGTTTCTACTGAAAAACCACAACCAGTCTCTTTAACTACCACAGGAATTGGTAATGCCTTAACTAAATCAGCAAGAGCACGCAAACCACCCTTAAAATTAGGTGTACCTTCTGGCTGAATGCATTCTTGTAAAGGGTTTAAATGAATAATTAGTGCGTCAGCCGCTAAAGCATCGGTAAGTCGCTCTATATCGACTAAAGGCGTTAAAATAAGCTGAGCTATTCCTAAGTTACTAAATAAACTCACATTTGGGTAATCACGCCGTAATTCTTTCCATTCAAAAGCTGCCGTTTTATCGGTTAATTCACGACGCTGAGAACCCACGCCCATCGCCCAACCACTTTTTTCACAAGCGCCAATCAAATTACGATTAATATTAAGCGCATCACTATGACCTGCGGTCATTGAGCTAACTAAAAAAGGCTTTAAAACCTTAGAACCAAATCTTTCGCCCTCTATAGATATCTCAGCAAAATCAAGATCAGGCAATGCATCATGAATTAAAGATACTTTATCAAAAGTATTTAATTCAATTGCTTGATTAGCATCCATTAGCGCAAGTTTGATATGATCTTGTTTACGCTTTTCAAATTGCCCATAATTATTAGTCATGAATAAACCATTTCAGGCTATAAAAAAGATATATAATTTTACCACAAAATGACAAAATGAACCAATAATTCATTTTAACTCATGCGTTCTTTAACGCTTTTTTCTAGAATATTATAAAATAATATGAGACGATAACTATTATGACAAAATATCAATCGAACGCCTCTATTATTTTTGATACCACTAATAATACTTATCTGTGCCAAGGCAGCTGGTCTATTATTGGCCTTAAAAATCTACTTGCTCAATTCAAACAAAATATTTTGCCAAAATCTCTATATATCAAAATATCAGGTGCTAAACTCAAAAAATTTGATAGTGCTGGTGCTTTGATTTTAATTCAATGTATTAATGCGCTAAAAAAACATAAAAATCAAATAGAATTAATCGACTTTAACGAGCAGCAACGTAATTTGCTTGCTTTGATTGAAGAGAAACATGATGAATTAAATCACATACCTAAAAAAACAATAAAATCTAATGTGTTATATAAGATTGGCAAAGAAACTTTATTTAAAATCAAACAAATTGATGGTCTAATAATTTTAGTTGGTCGACTTAGTAGCAAATTATTGGTGGCGGTTAAAGATTGGCGACGCTTTCAAGTTCCAAGCATTATCTCTAACATTAACTCAGCAGGGATTAAAGCCCTCCCTATTATTGCCTGGCTCTCATTTCTAATAGGAGTTGTCCTTGCCTATCAATTAGGGCTTGAGCTTGAAACATATGGTGCTAATTCATTTATTGCCTACATTGCAGGAACTGCAATATTTCGTGAATTTGGGCCATTAATTACAGCCATTATTATAGCCGGCCGTACAAGCTCTTCATTTACAGCACAAATTGGCAGTATGAAAATAAATGAAGAGATTGATGCTTTGAATACTATGGGACTATCATCAATTGAATACCTTGTAGTACCAAAAGTATTAGCTTTAGTTATTGCCTTCCCCCTATTAATTTTCTGGTCGGATGCATTTAGTCTTTTAGGTGCTATGTTAATGTCTAAATTTATGCTGCAAATTGGTTATGTAGATTTTATGACTAAAATTCAATATTCTGTCGGCCTAAAACAAATGATGTTAGGATTATATAAAGCACCTGTATTTGCAGTTCTTACATCTTTAGTCGGTTGTTTTCAAGGTTTTCGCGTAGAAGCATCTGCCGATAGCGTCGGAAGCCAAACGACTAAAAGTGTGGTACAAGCACTATTTTTAATTATTATTGCTGATGCTGCTTTCTCAGTTTTATATGGCTGGCTAGATTTATAAATGAGTGATCCAATTATAGAAATTAAAGGATTAAAAAATTACCTAGGCGGCCAATGGGTTCACTCTGACGTCAATCTAACGGTAAAAAAAGGGGAAATACTTGCTATCATCGGCGGTAGCGGCAGCGGTAAAACTACAATTTTACGTAGTATTTTGATGTTACAAAAGCCAACTGCTGGCACCATTCGTGTTTTTGGAGAAGATATATCAACATTAGGTGAGCAAGGAGCAAATAAATTACGTCGCCGCTGGGGAATGTTATTTCAACATTCAGCACTTTTTTCAGCGTTGACTGTATTAGAAAATGTTATGTTTCCCATGCGAGAGCTTGCAGATCTTGATCTAAACTTTATGCAGCAATTGGCTATGCTTAAAATTAGCTTAGTCGGCTTACCAAAAGATGCTGCTGATAAAATACCTGCAGAATTAAGCGGTGGAATGCAAAGACGAGCAGCAGCCGCAAGAGCACTAGCCATGGATCCTGAATTACTGTTTCTGGATGAACCAACTACAGGACTTGATCCACATAGTGCAAGACTTTTTGACGAGCTCATTGTATTTTTACGAGATACAT
>Ga0247833_1004172_pt1 | contig 18315 bp, 13 predicted proteins | sample LaCruzMarch2015__7_FD_187117 | JGI IMG/M metagenome (GOLD analysis project Ga0247833, IMG submission 187117) | Freshwater microbial communities from meromictic Lake La Cruz, Castile-La Mancha, Spain - LaCruzMarch2015_8m | ecosystem: Environmental > Aquatic > Freshwater > Lake | place: Spain... | reverse complement strand
CGGCCGACAAGCAGGCCGAACTCGAACGGGCCACCGAGACGTTTCGGGGGCTGTCGAGCCTCGAACGGAGGGAAATAACCGCCGTCGCCGCAGCGCTCGCCGAGCCGGCGAATGAGCGACTGAGAGCTGCGGCCCGGATCTGGCACGTGATTCTGGCGGCGATGAATCCCGTGGTCCGGCGGACGGTCATCGAGATGCCGGTCGAGGAACGCCTCGAGGTGCTCGAGCGTTCGCCCGGTCGGCCCCGGGAGGACTTCCGTGACCGCCGGCCGAACGCGGACGGTGACGATCGGCGGCCCCCATTCGGTCTGCCCCAGGTCGGTCCGCTGCGGCCAAGCAACGGCGGGGCAGGCCGCCCGGGTGAACGGCCTCAAGGGGGCATGCCAGGGCCGCCCGGCTTCAGGCCCCCACCGCCGCCCGCAACCGCTCCCCGGGAAGTTCCCGGAGAAACTCCAGCACCGCCGCGTTGAACACCTCGGGCTGCTCGAGCGGTACCAAGTGCCCCGCGGCGGGCACGATCAAGAGCTTTGCACCCGGCATGATCGCTGCCGCTGCCCGGAGGCACTCCGGTGGCGTGATCGCATCCTCGGCCCCGCCGACGAGCAGCGCCGGAACACGCAGCCGCCGCATCGCCTCGGTCATGTCGGGCCGCATTCCGAGCGCCGCGAGCGCCGTCTGCACCGCCTCCACCCGCTGGGCCATGATCAGCGAACGCAGCCGCGACTCGAGATCCGCGCGGCCAGGGGCGGCGCGGGTCTCGGCGGAGTCGGCGAGCAGGCGAGGCACCATCGCGTCGGCCAGGATGCCGAGGCCCAGCCGACCCACCTTGGCCGCGAGGTCGGCCCGTCCGGCCTGGGCCGTGGGCGTGTCGGCTTCGAGTCGCGTGTCGACCAGGATCAAGGCCGCCACACGCTCGGGATGGCGGGCTGCGACGTGCTGGGCGACGTAGCCCCCCATCGAGATCCCGCACACCACCGCCGGCCCGCTCACGTGCAAGGTGTCGAGAATCGCCACCACATCGTCGGCCCAGGCAGCGATGCTCTCCGGCAACGCCCAGTCGCTGGCCCCGAAGCCCCGCAGGTCGGGGACGATCAGGCGCACCTGCTCGGCCAGCGGCTCTTGCAGCGCCCACATCGAGTGGTCGAGCGGGAAGGCGTGGAGCAGAACCAGCGGGATCCCGGAGCCGGCGGTGTGGACGGCCAGCCGCGTGCCGGACACGGCGAGCTGATGCGTGCCCGGTGGGGGCGGGTTGGTCACGGTGCTGGGGCTCCCGGCAGGCGGGCCTGGAACCGCTCCAGGTTGCGGCGAACCAGGAGACTGTTGGGTTCGTGCCGCACCGCCAGCGACTGGACGCGGACCGCCCGGTCCACGTTCCCCGCGGCGGCGTGGCAGTGGGCGAGCGTGTCGAGATAACTTGCGTTGTCGAAGGCGTCCTCGAGCGACTGCCGCGAATAGCGGAGCGCCTTGGCGACGTCTCCCTCGGTGTTGGCCACGAGCCAGGCGTATTCATTCTTGGCGTTGGCGTCGTCGGGCAAGGCGCGAATCTCCTCCTCGATCTGCTCGACCGCTCGGGCCACCCGCGCAGCCGCCTCGGCCTTCTGCACTGGCGTGCTGTCGGCCAGCGAAAACAGCGCGATCAGCGCATCGACTTCCTTCGGATAGTTCCGTACCGACTCCTCCAGCAGCCTGCGGCGGGCTGCCGGTTCGTCGGCCGCACACGCTTCGAAGAACAGCATCCGCGCCCGGGTGGCCCGCGGATCGCGATCGATGCGCAGCAGCGCCTCGGCCACCTCGTCTGGGGGCGCAGCGAGAACCTCACCGAGCATGGCGGCCGCTGCGGCGTTTCGCTGCCGGTCATGCAGCAACTCGGCGGCGTAGGTCGCGGCGAGCGCTCGCTGGGCCAAGACCGCCCCCGGAGCGTCGCGGGCAGCTTGATATTCCCGCAGCGCCCATTCCTCGGCGCCCCAATGGGCCAGGAGCATGGCCGCTTGGACCCGCTCCCCCAGGCTGTCGTTCTCATTTAAGCGCTGCGTGGCCATGGCGGCGAGGGCCACGGCCCGTTCCTGGGCCGCCGCTTCGCCACGCGACCGCCACGCGATCGCCGCGGCGTAAGCGAGCATCGGCGACACGGTCGGGTCGGCCAGCCTGCCGGCGACCAGGTCGACCGCCTCGGGCAGGCCGTGGGTCGTCAGCCACTGCAGGTCGGCGGCCACCTGCTCGTCGGGCTCGGCCTCGTCGGCGCTGCGTTCGAACAGGAGCTTGGCTGCTGCCAGGGCCGCCTCCCGCCGGCCGCTTCGGGCGAGCATCTGCACCACGCAGCGGCTGAAGATCCGACCGGTTCGCATGATGCCCAGCCGCTCGGCCTGCGGCAGCCCCGACGGCTCGTCTTCTGCGCCGGCGGTGTCGGGCTTGCCCAGCGCCTCGACAGCCGCGTCGAGGGCCGCCGCCGACTCGTCCGGCCCGGCGGCCTTTGAGAAGCCGACCACCGCCCGGACGAACCGGGCTGCTGGCCGCTGGCTGCCCCCGAGTCCCGCGAGGATTCGCGGTGTCATGCCGGTCCAGGCAGGGTCGTCGGGCTGCCATTCCCGCGCCAGTAACGCTGCGGCGATTCGGGAACCGGCCGGCGTCCGCTCCAGCCGTACGACCCGCGCCAAAGGCTCGATCCCGGCGTCTTCATCGAGCCGCAGCAGCCGGTGCATGACCTGCACCCGCTCGTTGAAGCCGAGCGAACTGAATCGCTCCAGCAGGGCGGCGGCCTGTGGCGCATCGCCGTCCATTGAGAGGGGCAGCGATTCCGCCAGCCAGCGGGCCCGCAGGGCCACTTCGAGATCCGGGTTCGTCTCGGCCGCCGTCAGGAGAGCGTCGGTCGCCTCGGCGCCGAGGGTTGTGAGCCGGCTGCTGGCCGCCGCGCGGACGGCGTAGTCGGGATCGCCGAGTTGGGCGACCAGGGCGTCGATCTCCACGGCCGTCGCGGCCGGTTCATCAGCCGCTTCACGGGCCGATGCCGATGGCAACTTGGCCACGAGCAGACCGGCTACGCCGAGCACCAGCGCTCGCAGGAACCCCGCGGGGATGACCGCGGGCCTGCCGTCGTGTGTCGAGTTGCTCGCCGCGCTCATGACTGGGAAAGCCTACGCCCGGCACGGGGGGCGGGGCAAGCGTCAGCCGGCGTCGGGGTCGATGCCGAGTTCGCGGATCGTGACCAGCGATTCGAGCGGGATGCCGCGGGCGGCCAGCGCCTCGCGCCCTCCGGCCAGCCGGTCGATCACGGTCACGAGCCGCTCCACGACCAGCCCGAACTCGAGCGCGCGGTCGATCGCCAGGAGCGACGAGCCACCGGTGGTGACGACGTCTTCCACGATCACCACCCGCTGCCCGGGCTCCACGGGGCCTTCGATGAACCGCTGCAGGCCGTGCCCCTTGGGCTCCTTGCGGACCAGAAAGCCCTTGAGCGGCAGCCCGGCCACGCCCGCCATGGTCACGACTGCGGCCGTGATCGGGTCGGCGCCGATCGACATTCCGCCGACCGCGGCCGGCAGCGCGCCGGTGGCCTGGAGCCGGGCGAGGATGGCGCGGCCCACGAGCATCGCCCCGTGGGCGTCGAGCACCACCTGCTTGGCGTCGATGTAAAAGCTGGCCTCGCGGCCGCTGGCGAGCTGGAAGCGGCCGCGCCGCACGGCCCGCTCGGCGATCAGGTCGCGAAGTTCGGAATCTGGATCAGGCGAGGCGTTGCACGCTGTCATAGGCAGGAGTGTAGCGGCTGGCCCGCCCACAGGCCCCGGCCGGAGGACAGCTGCGGTTGATCCCGCCCCGGTCGAGCGCTCCGTCGCCAGCAGGGCCGGTGTCAGTCGGTTCTGCCGCGGTAGCAGGCTTTGGTCGGCAGCCCGTGCGGGAACGCCTGTTTGGAGGCCGATTTTTGACTCGCCCCGCCGTGGTCTTAGAATGGAGACGTGGTGGAGAGTGTCCGGAGCACGGCCATGCGAAAAGCTCGGGTCGGTCGTGGCTTCATGCGGCTGCTGAATATGGCGTTGGTCGTGGCCGGGCTGGCCGCGCCGCTGCGGGCCGACCCCGAGCCAGCCGCTGCCCCGGAAACGGTGGCCCTCTCGCTGCGGCTGCCGATCACCGGCACCCGTGACGAACTCGTTCGCGGTGCCATCCTCAGGCAGCTCGACCGGCTGGAGCGGCGGCTGCCCGAGCGCGGCCTGCTGGTGCTGCGATTTGACGCCGAGGCAGTCGACGCCGCCGCGAGTGACTTCGGCCGGGCGCTCGACTTGGCGCGATTCCTGACGAGCCCGCAGCTGGCCGGCGTGAAGACGGTCGCCTGGCTGCCTGACGGCGCGGTGGGCCATGGCGTGCTCGTGGCTCTGGCCTGCGACGAAATCGTGATGGCTCCCGAAGCGGTGCTTGGACCGGCCGCCGAGGCCGGGGCGGCTATCGACGAGGCGATGCGGGCCACCTACCGCGAGATCGCGGCCCGGCGGCGCACGCTGCCCCAGGTGGTGGCTCTGGGCATGCTCGACGGTGGCGTCGAGGTGCTGCGGGTCGCGACCGACTCCGGCGAGGAGTTCGTGACGCGGGACGGGCTGCAGGCCGTGCGAGACCGGGCCGCCGTGGTCAACGTCGAGCCACTTGCCCCGGCACCGCTGGCGCTCACCGGCCGGCGGGCGCGGGAGCTCGGGTTTGTCTCCGGGCTGGCCGGCTCGCCCGCCGAGTTGGCCCGCGGGCTCGGTATCGACGAGCGGCAGTTGGCCGGCGACCCGTCGCTCGAGGGCGGCTGGAAGGGGGTGCAGGTGACGCTTACCGGCGTGATCGGCCCCGACGCGGTTGCCAGAACCCGCAGCCGGATCGAGCGGGCGGTCGACGACGGCGCTAACTTCGTCTGCCTGCGGATCGACTCGGCCGGTGGCGCCCCCGAACAAAGCCTGGTGCTGGCCAACTGGCTGGCCGGACTCGATCCAACGCGGGTCCGCACGGTGGCCTGGGTGCCACAGGAGGCGCGGGGCGACGCGGCGCTGGTGGCGCTCGCCTGCGATGACCTGGTGATGCGACCCTCCGCCGTGCTCGGCGGCGAGGGAGCGGCGGTCATCGACGAGCGGCGGGCCGAGCCGCTGGCGGTCGCCTGGCGGGGCGGCGTGGCCAAACTCCGTGACCGTTCCTGGTCGCTCCCGCTGGCGACCGTGGTGCCCGGGCTCGTCGCCTCGCGGGCGGAGCAGCAGGGCACCGGGCGAGTCGAGTACTTCTCCGCCGCCGAATTGGCCGAGCGCAAGGATCGCGACGAGTGGCGGTTGGGGGCCGACCTCGCCGCCGGCCCGCTGCGGCTCGACGGTCGCCGGGCCCAGGAGCTCGGGCTGGCCGGTCAGGTGGTGGACGACTTCGCCAGCCTGCGGAAGGTCTACGGTCTCGACGGAGAAGTGGCCCTGAGCGAGCCCACCTGGGCCGACGATTTGCTCACCGCGCTGGCGAGCCCGGGCTTGGCGTGGCTGCTGCTGCTCGTGGGCATGGCGGGCCTGTACATCGAGCTCAAGACGCCCGGCATCGGGTTCGGCGGCTTCGTGTCGATGGTGGCCTTCATCATCTACTTCTGGAGCCAGTATCTCCACGGCACCAGCGGTTGGTTGGAGGTGATGCTGTTTTTAGCCGGGATCGTCTGTGTGTTGGCGGAGATCTTCGTGCTGCCCGGCTTCGGCGTGCTCGGCCTCGGTGGCGGGCTGCTGGTGATCGCGTCGCTCGTGCTGGCCAGCCAGTCGTTCGTGATTCCGATGAACGACTATCAAATGCGGCAGATGCAGTGGTCGCTGGTGGGCCTGTTGGGGGCCACGGCCGGGGTTGGCCTGCTGGCGATTCTCGTCCAGCGGTGGCTGCCGGCCACGCCGGGGCTGCGGAGCGTCCTGCTTCGACCGCCGGCTGAGCCCGCCTTCGACGACGCCGAGTTGCTTACGGATTTGGTGGGCGTCGAGGGCACCACCACATCGCGGCTGGCGCCGGCGGGCAAGGCCCGGATCGGCGGCGCGGTGCGGGACGTGACTAGCGATGGCGCGCTTGTCGAGCCGGGCATGGCCGTGCAGGTGGTGGCCATCCGCGGCGGCCGGCTCGTCGTCCGCGCGACGGGAGGCGCATGAGCCCGCTCGTCTGGATCCTGCTGCTCATGGCCGTGGGGCTGACGCTGGTGCTGCTCGAGGTGTTTGTTCCCTCCGGCGGTGTGCTCGGTCTCTTGGCGGTGCTCGCCCTGGGGGCGGGCATCGTGACAGCCTTTGTCGAGCAGGGCGCCCTGGTCGGGATCGGCGTGCTCGGCGGCACGCTCGGGGCGGTGCCGGCGGTGCTCGGGCTGGCGTTTCGCTGGTTTCCGCAGACGCCGCTCGGCCGCCGGGTGCTCCCGCCACCCCCCTCGGCCGACGAGGTGCTGCCCGACATGGTGCTGCGGCATCGGCTCCGCGGCCTGGTCGGCGGCCACGGTCGTGCCGCCAGCGAACTGGTGCCCTGGGGCAGCGTCGAGATCAACGGCGAACAACTCGAGGCCATGAGCGAGGGGGGGCCGATCGCCGCCGGCGAGGCGGTCGAGGTGACGGGCGTGCAGGGGCGGGCGCTGGTCGTGCGGGTGGCGACGGTCGTGCCGCCGCCGGCCGGCTTGAATCGGCCGGTTGAGCCGCCGGCCGCCACCGGCCCGGAGGCCGCGCCGCTGTCGAGCATGCTCGAGGATTTCGATTTTGACGAACTGCGGCGAAACACCGGGTCGGCGAAATTGCTTGACCCGCCGCCCCCCGCGAACCAGGCTTAAGCGGGTGCGGGACCTCCCGCCAGCCCAGCGACCTATTTCCCCTGAGACCTTTGGACCATGAACGCCCTGCCCCTGATCCTGCTCGGGCTCGCCCTGATCCTCGTGCTCGTGGTGTTCGCCCTGGTGGCCCGCTACCTGCGGCTCTGGGTGCAGTCGTATGCGTCGAGCGCCGGGATCGGCTTGTTTGACATGGTCGCGATGAGTTTTAAGAAGGTGAACCCGGCGGTGATCGTGCGCAGCAAGATCATGGCCGTCCAGGCGGGCCTGGGTGACTCGAGCGGCTTGACGTGGCAGGCGCTCGAGGCCCACTACCTCGCCGGTGGCCGCGTGCCGCTGGTGGTGCAGGCGCTGATCGCCGCCAACAAGGCCAAGATCACCGAGCTCAACTTCAAGCGGGCCGCCGCCATCGACTTGGCCGGCCGGAACGTCCGCGAGGCGGTCCAGACCTCGGTCTACCCCAAGGTGATCGACTGCCCGGGCAAGAACAGCGGCCGCGAGTCGCTCGACGCCGTTGCCAAAAACGGCATTCAACTCAAGGTCAAGGCCCGCGTCACGGTCCGCACCAATCTCTACCAGCTGATCGGCGGGGCCACCGAGGAGACGATCATCGCGCGCGTGGGCGAAGGGATCGTGTCGGCGATCGGCTCGGCCGAGCGGCACTCCGACGTGCTGGAAAACCCCGACGTGATCTCGAAGACGGTGCTCGCCCGCCGGCTCGACTCCAACACGGCCTTTGAGATCGTGTCGATCGACATCGCCGACATCGACGTGGGGGCCAACATCGGCGCCCGGCTCCAGGCCGACCAGGCCGAGGCCGATACCCGCGTGGCCCGCGCCAATGCCGAAGGCCGGCGGGCGATGGCAGTGGCCCGCGAGCAGGAGATGATGGCCGCCATTGAGGAGAGCCGCGCGAACCTCGTCGACGCGGAGGCGGAGGTGCCCCGCGCGGTGGCTGAGTCGCTGGCCGACGGCAAGCTGGGAATCTTCGACTACTACAAACTGCGAAATCTGCAGGCCGACACCGAGATGCGGCAGTCGCTGGCCAGTCCGGCTGCGACGCCGGCCGGCGCGGTGTCTTGACCAAGCCGCCGCACGCGGCAAAGAAGCCCACGGGAGCCGGGTGATGATGCCAGCTGAATGGTTGCTCGTGGCGGCGGGTCTTGATTGGCTCGAAGGGCTGCTGCCGGCCCTGTTCGTCCTGATTTGGATCGTCTCGCAGGTCATGAGTCTGTTTCGCAAAGCGGCCAAGCCGCCGGCCGCCGCCCCGGCAGCGCGGCGACCGCTCCCGCCGGTGGCGGGCGGTGGGGCCAATGCAAACTACGGCCCGGAACTCGACGCCGAGATCGAACAGTTTTTGCAGCGCACCGGTGAGCGGACGGTGAAGCCAAAGCCTCCCGTCATGACGGGCAAGCCACCCCGTCCGCGGCTGCGTTCGCAGCGGCCCGCCCCGCCGCCAGCCACGCCGGCACGTGGTCGCGGTGCCAGCTCCGCGGTCGCGACCGGCGACGTGGCGGGCCATGTCGCCACGGCGTTTGCGCACGATCTGGCCCACGAATCGCCAGACCGCATGCTGACGGCGCCACCCCGAGCCGGGGAGCCGTCGCTGGCGACGGCACTGGTGACGGCGCTGCGTGCTCCCGGCGGGCTGCGGCAGCTGATCCTGATGCGAGAAGTGCTCGAGCGGCCGACCCAGCGGTGGTGAGCTGGTCGAACCGCGTGCTGGCAGCACGACGCTGTCACGCCTCGGCGCGGAAGGGGGGAGGCAGCGCAGCTTTCCCCGGCCGCCCCGGCCACCGGAAAATAGCTCGAACGAGGGGCATTCAGGTGGGCTGGGGCGGCCTGTTTCGTGTCGGATGCGCGACTTCACAATTGCGGCTTGAGCGGACCTGTCGCCTGGTCTACAAGGACTGAGGTCGGGTCGCCAAAGGTGGTCCGGTCGCTAGCGCGTAGACGAGGAAGCCCAAGCCTCGTCTACGCGCTTTTTTCCGCGCCTGGCGGCCTTCCCGCCTTGTTTCAGCGGTGGAGACCCTGTATTTCTCCCCCCACCGGCCGGCGTTTCGCGGGCCGGCCATCGCGTTAGACAGCCCCGGTCGAGCCATGACGTCGGCGACGAGACATTCCGCCGCCACCCGCCGCCGTGCTGCGTCGTGCGTCCTCGTGGCCGCGGGCATCCTCGTGGCCTGCGGGCCGGCGGCGCGGGCTGAGTTGCTGCCTGTGACCGTCTCCGTCAGTGCGCCGCAGGCGCTGCTGCGGAGCGGCCCCGGCGACGACTTCTACCCGACCGACCGGCTCACGCGCGCCGCCCAGGTCGAGATCTGGGCGCTCGACGACTCCGGATACTGCGCCGTGCGGCCAATCCCTGGCAGTTTCAGCTGGCTGCGGGCGGGCGACCTCGTGCCGGAAGACGAAGGCCGGCCGCCGACCGCCGGCGGCTTCACCGGCGTGGTCGTGACCGACGGGGCCGTTGCCCGGGTCGGCTCGCAGATCAACGATCTTCGCCATGTCTCGCAGGTTGCGTTGGAGGCGGGTGAGCGGGTCCGGGTGCTTGAACGCGTGTCGGTGGCGACGGGCCGGCATGCCGGCGAGTGGCTGAGGATCGCGCCCCCGGCCGGTGAGTTTCGTTGGGCATGGGCCGCCGACCTCGCGCTGCCCGCAGACCTGGCCCCCGTGGTCGAGCCCGAGCCCCAGCCGGCAGCAGGCCTGGCCGCGGCCGGCGACGCGTTGGCGGCGATCCGCGAGGCCGGGGTCGCCGTGACCCAGGCCGTCGCCGAGGCCGAAGCGGCTGGATCCGGGGCTGCTGGCAGTGGGCCACCCGCGGCTCTGGCCGAGCCGCAGGGCATGGCCCGGCTTCTCTCGGGCTGGCTGCCGCGGGGCACGAACATGTTTGACCTCTCGCCGCCGCAGGCGCTGCCGGCCGTGGCGGGGGCAGCGCCCGTGCCGGCCGACGAGTTGGCCGACGTCGACTTGGCGCTCTCGCTGGCTGTGGCCGGCCCCAGCGAGGACTGGAATCTCACGCCACTTCGTGAACGGCTGCGGCTCGCGGCCGCCCGCGCGACCATGGCCGAGGAGCGGACCCGTGCCGAGGCGGTCGACACGCGGCTGGCCCGGTTCGAGTCGATCCAGGCCCGGCAACTGGCACTCACGCAAGGCCCGGCGGGCGATCCCTCGCCCCTGCGGCTGGGCAGCATGTGGTCGAGCCTCTCGGCCGTGGGCTCCCGGCCGGTGCGCCCGGGCGTGCTCCCGGGCGGGCGACCGGCGGATGGCCGGCCCGACTGGACGCCGCCCGACCAGATCGAAACCACCGGCCGGCTAGCCACCGTCATCTCGCGTCGTCCCGACGCACCCCGCTGGGCGCTCGTCGACGGCGACAACAACGTGCTGGTATTTGTCACGCCGCGGCCGGGGGTGAGCCTGGCGCCGCTCGTCGGCCAGCAGGTCACCGTCCGCGGCGCCGAGGGCTACATGCCCGAATACAAGCGGCCGTATCTCGTCGCCTCCGAGGCCCGGTTGCGTGTTGCCGCTGTGCCCCCGGCCCGCGGCGACACCACGCAGTAACAACGGCTGGCGGGGGCATCCAGGAGGTTCCGGCCGATCACGGTTCCTCCTGAGCCGGGCGCGAGCCGTACGATGCGCACGCCTCGAGGCGACACGCCCGAACCGCTGCCAGACCCGTTTGTTGCTAGGCCTCGAGCGGCAAATTAGGCTCTTTGAGCGATTGCAGCGTCGCACGCCCGTGCGTTGGCAGAGACGCTCCACTCCCCATCCCGTTCGCCCGGTGAGGCACGCATGCGACCCATCTTTGCTCGCCTAGCCGGGGCGCCCCGCCGTCGTCGTGGACGCCGTCGCGAGGCGTTCTTCGCGCACTTCGATGGCGGCCAGGGTGCGGCTGTATCGGGCACCGGCATCCATCTGGGCTGCGACGTCCTGGAGCGGAGGATCGTGCTGACGTCGTCGGCAGGCGACTTCGTGTTCTCGCAGGGCACGATCACCGGCTACACCGGGAACGGTGGCGCGGTCGAAATCCCTTCGCTCCTGAACGGGATGCCCGTCGCCGTGATTGGCGCAGGGGCTTTTCAGGGCAACGCCACGATCACCTCGCTCGTGATTCCTGACAGTGTCGTGTTGGTGTCGGACAGAGCCTTCTGGGGAATGTCCGCCCTGCAGAGTGCGAAGCTCGGTAACGGCGTCACGTATGTCGGCGACGACGCGTTCCAGAACAACTCCAACTTGGCGGCGGTGTCATTCGGCAGCCGCGTGACGACCATCGGCGAGCGGGCGTTCGATGGCGCCGGCCTGACGACCGTCACCATCCCCGGCACGGTCAGGAGCATCGGTAACCACGCGTTCCTCGACAACGTCTCCCTGACGAGGGTCAGGTTCGTCGGCAACGCACCGAACGTCGGCACCGACGCCTTTGCCGGCGTGGCGGCAGGCGCCAAGGCCATCCGCGCCGCGAACCTCACGGGCTACGGACGTTCCGGCAGCATCTGGAAGAACCTGATCGTGACCCCACCGGGCCGGATCGCGGCACCGACCGTGAAGGGGAGCACGGCGACGCTTTCCCAAGATGCGTCCCGGATCACCATCAGGGGCACGGGCTTCGTTGCGGGCGTCCCGGCGGCCAACACGGTGACGTTCGACAACGGCGCAGTCGGCTCCGTGATTGCGGCGACCGCCACGGCGTTGACGGTGAGCATCGAGGTGCCGCCCTCCCGAACCGGGCCTCTCAAGGCCACCGTGACGACGAATCTCGGTGGTTCGAGCGGCAGGCCGAAGCACGTGGCGACGTGCCGTGCCGAAGCCCCGAAGTTTTTGAGCGCCTTCTGGGGACTCGATGACGGCATGCCGCAGCAGCTCTGTCCGACCGCAACTGCGTTGGACGGCATGCCGATCACCTTCTCCTGGCTCATCGATCCCGCATCGATCGACCCCGCCGACTTCACCGTGATCCGCAGCGACGGAACCGTGACCGTGCCGACGTGCGCCACGCTTCGCCCTGCCAACGAGTCGAATGAAACGCAGACGATCCTGCTGATCGGTGATTTCGGGGATGCAGTGTCGGGTGTCCGGCCCGTTCGCGTGCGACTGGTCGGACAACTCGTGGGCCGCCCACCTGGCTCGATACGCACCGAGGCGTTTTCCGGTCTCAGGTCTCCCCCCATCAGACGCCTCTCGGCCGGCCCCTCGATCGTGGATGCATGGCGGATCAATCCCGCCCTGCTGACAAACGATGCCAACGCCTGCACGGTCGGCTCCGCCTTTGTCCGTGTCGTGTGGTCGGGAGGCATCACGGACTATCCGACCGGGAACGAAGTCGGTGTTGCCGTGACGAGAGCCTATCGATTGACGTACTCACATCGGGGAACAACCGTGACCGTCGCACCGCTGGAGATTGGGGATCTGAACGACGGCGATAACATGCACGACCTGAGTTTCCCCGCGATTCCGGCCGGGGCGAAACTCCTGACGATCACGTTGCCGGGCAGGCATGCGGAAGATCCCAATGGGGATCCAAATCCCGCCCAGGTGTTCAGGTTTCGGGAACCTGACTTCGCTCCGCTCGGCCGGAGGCCGGCGCGGCGCTGAAGGAACGCCCGGTCAAAGGCACCTCCTCAACCATGTTCCGCCCGGTGGGCGCGGTTCGTGAGATCCTCGCCCTGGCGTCCGGGGCGCCACCGCCTATCACCACCCGCAAATCTCGCACTGGCCCGCAAAACACCCGGCCCGCTGGACGCGGCCCTGAAATCCGTACGATGGTCCTATGGCTACCAACACGGATACCTTGACCACCGGCACGCTCACAATCGGCGACCAGTGGAATGCGATCACCATCATCGCCCACTCGCAGACGCACCCGCTCAAGGCGATCTGCGAACTGACCGAAAACGCCATCGACGCCGGCGCGCGGGGGGTGCGGATCATCCGCCGCCGACGGGGCGGTGAGGCGTATCTGGAGTTTGAAGATGATGGCCGCGGCGTGGCGGCCGACGCCACCGGCCGCCCCGACTTCGAGCGGATCGCCACGCACCTCTGCGACTCGATGAAGCGGCGACTGGTCACGGCAGACCGCCGGGGCGTGCACGGCGAGTTCGGGATCGGGTTGCTCAGCTTCTGGAGTTTGGGCGAGCAACTGCGGATGACTTCCGCTGGCAGCGACGGCCGGGCGAGCGAACTGCGGCTGGTCCGCGGCTGCCGGGAATACGAGATCCGGCCGGTGGCCGGCCTGCTGGCGGCTAGCGGCACCCGGGTGGTCGTCGGACCGTTGCTCGAGGCCACCCGCAAGCTTGTCACGGGCGAAAAGATCGCCCGCTACCTCTCGGCCGAACTCCGTGACCGGATTCGCCACACCGGCGTCGATCTGCGGGTGATTGATCGGCTGACGCGGGGCACCCGGGCCGCGCCGGGTGGCCAGGCGGCCCGCGGTGAGATGGTCGTCACGCCGCGGGAGTTCGACGGCGAACGGCTCGAGGTTCCGCGGCGCTATCCCACGCCGCTCGGCGACGTGCAAGTCGAGGTCTACGTACGAAGCGAGGGAGCGGCCGCCGGCGGCGGAATCTCGCTGTGCAAGGATGGCACGCGGGTGCTGCCGCGAATTGCGGAGCTGCTGTCTTTCCAGGAGTCGCCGTGGACCGACGGCCGGCTGGAGGGGATCGTCGACTTCGAGCCCTTGGGGCTGGCCCCGGGCACACGCAACGGCGTGGTGGCCGACGCCGCCCTCGAAACGCTGGTGGACGCCGCGGCGCGGATCGCACCAGACATCGAGCGGGCCCTGTCCGAGCGGGACGAGGCCGAGACGGAGCACGCCAGTCGGAAGATTCTGAAGCAGGTCCAGAAGGCGTTTGTGACAGCGCTTTCCGAACTGCCGGCGGAGGACTATCTGTACTTCGACATCCCCAAGCCGGTCACGCCGCGGGGCGAGGCCGAGAGTGTCGAGGCCGCCAGCTCCGCTCCCCTGTTTGTGGCCGAGCCCGGCCCTTTGGCCGCGGTGCGGATCGCCCCCCGACAGCCCCGGCGCGGTCCTGGCGGCGAGGTGCGGCTGGTGGCGGTGGCCCGCGACGAGCAGGGCGTCGCCGTGACCGCCGACGTCTCGCTCCACTGGCGGCTGGTCGCCGGCACCGCCTGGCTCAGCGCGGATGGCACCGCCTGCCGGGTGCGGTCCGACTCGGTGGGCCTGGCGACCGTCGAGGTTGTGGCCCGCCAGGGTGAGACGGAGGTCGCCGAAACGGTGGAGGTGAAGTTTGTGACTGGCGACGACGGGGCCGGCGAGCGCCGCTCCCGCGGGCTCCCTTCGTATCGACTCGCAGCTGAGCCCGGCCGGGCCTGGCGGTCGCGGTACGAGATCACCGACAACGAGATCGTGATCAACTCGGCCCACCGCGACTTCGTGGCCAGCCGTTCCTCACCGGCCCGCCACCGCCGGTACATCGGCAAGCTCTACGCCAAGCAAGTCGTGCTCTCCAACTTCCCGCACGAGTCACCGGCCGAGGCCCTCGAGCGGTTCGTCGAGCTCACGCTTCGCACCGATGACTCCCTGTAGCCCGCCGATGGGAACGGCGGTCAGCGAGCTGGCCTGAGCGAGCCGGCGGTTGGATTATTTGCGCAGGCGTTTGGCGAACTGTGGCTCAAGCGTATTCGCTGACCCCTGTGCCTCGGCTGTCCAGATACCTGCGCCAGATACCCTTGATCGACGCTCCACGGATCTCGCATGCGCTTGCGTCTGGACGCGACAAGCGGCAGAAACCAGCCCGTTGATTACTGTTGCAACAAATACCGTGGGCACGTAGAGTGACCGATCGATCGGGATTCCAGGAGGCAATCAGCCCGTGGCTAAGTCGCTACTGCAACGGGAACTGCAGAAAAAGAACCCGTTTGACTGCCCCGAACAGGAGGTGACGCTCAACCTTCTGCGGACGGCAGACTTTGTGTCTCGAGCAGGCCACGCCCTGCTTGAGCGACACGGCGTTTCCGGGCCGCAATACAACGTGCTGAGAATCCTCAGAGGCCACTGCGAAACCGGGCTGCCCTGCCAGAAAATTGTGGCCCAAATGATCACGCAGATGCCAGACATCACCCGGCTCGTAGACCGCTTAGAAGCGAGCGGATTGGTGTGGCGCGAGCGGACCGAGCACGACCGCCGCCTTGTCATCGTGCACATCACCGCCGCGGGCAGGGACCTGCTCGCCCAACTGGATCAGCCGGTGCTCGACCTGCATCGCAGGCAGATGAAGCACATGACGAGGGCCGAACTGGCCGAGTTGAATCGATTGCTGGAGAAACTGAGACGACCAGTCACGGAAGTGGTTGTCAGGGTTCGAAAAAAAAGCTGCTCTCCCTGAGCGGGTTCTGAGTCAACGTTTCAAAAAGGAGTTTGCAATGCGATCACCCCTGCTACTTTCAATGGCCGCCTGTTGGTGTTTGGCAGTCACGGCGCAGGCAGCCGAGGTGCGGTATCGCCTGACGGCTGCCAACACGAAGCTCGAATTTACGGGCACGAAGCCGGGTGGCAAGCACGAGGGCGGCTTCAAACGGGTCAGTGGACTGATCGCGTTGGCTGACGGAGCGGAGCCGCAGGTGACGGTCGAGATCGACTGCACAGCGCTCTATTCCGACAACATGCTGCTGACCTGGCATCTCAAGGGGGCCGACTTTTTGAACGTCAAGAAGCACCCGCAGGCGAACTTCACGAGCACCTCCGTCCGCCGTTCGGAGACTGGTTACGTGGTCTCGGGGAAGCTCACCTTGCTGGGCGTCACGGTGCCGGTGAGTTTTCCGGCGACTATGACCAGCGGGGACGTGATCCGGCTGCAAGGCACGTGCGTTCTCCATCGACGCGACTTCGGAATGACGTACGGCAAGGACAAGATCGACGACAACGTCGAGGTTCGGTTCGACGTGAATGCCGCTCGCGAGAGCGCAACTGATTGAGGTGTCGCACCGGCTCGGGGGGGCGGCAAAAGTCTCCTGGCTCCGGCCCCGGCGGCCTCCGCTTCGGCACGCGTTCGCCGACCCCCCTGCGCCTCGGCTGTCGAGATACCCGCAGAAATCCCCGGGGGCGACCCGCCACGGATCTCGAATGCGATCGAGCACGTGATCGTGTGCGGTAGCCCAGTCAGCGGCCCGACGCAAAGCGTGTCCGGGTCGCCGTGCGACCGGCGAGCCCGGCCGGAACGCCGGCTGGGGCTTGCTCGTCAGCGGCGGGCGGCGTCGAGCGCTTCGACGGGCAGCCAGCGGGCGGCCAGTTCTTCGCGGACTCGTTCGGGCGCGGCCTCGGCGGCACCGCTGCGCACCCGCGGCGTGCCAGATCCGCCCGAGGCCAGCGCCACGAGCGTCCGCCGGTCCGCTGGCGGCGTGCGATTCATCCGCTCGGCCAGCCGGGCCACGCCAGCCGGGTTACGTTTGGCCGCCCGGGCAAACTGCGAGACGAACAGGCTGATCTCGTGGACGTTGGCCGCTGCCGACCGCACGATCAACGGCTGGAGGGTACGGGTCACGATCTCGAGGCCGAGCCCGTCGACGTCGAGAAAAGCTTCGACCTCGACCCGCTGGGCAGGCTGGTCGGCTCCGGCCGCCGGCGTGTGCCGCACGACGAGCAGGCATGATCCGGTCAGCGGCTTGGGTGTGAGCGAGCCGTCGTAGCCGCCACGACCGTGGTAGACGAGCAGCCCGCCGCCGGGCCCGTGTTCATGGAGGATGAGTTGCACAGTGCCGGTCGTGCCGTAGCCGTCCGACAGCCGCCAGGTGTCGGCTGCCACCGGGTCGAGGGCCACGCTGCTGATGCCGAGCACCCGCCAGATGTCAACGAGCGTCTCGGGCTTCGCGAGCACAAACTCAAGGAACGCCGGGTCGCAGTGGATCGTCTCGACCGGGAGCCGACGATGGATCGTCGCCGCAGGGCCGAAGTGCTCCACAAACCTGCGCTGCTCGGGTGAGATCCGGTCGAGCGGCAGCGCGGCCAGCGCGCGGCGGCAAGACTCACGGCCGGCCGCGGTCATGTCGGAGAACGTTGCAGCCAGGCCGCTCCTGCCCGAGACCCGGTCGGCGGCACATGTTGTCCCGATCAAGGAGGTGCACAGCCACCCCACGGCCAAGGCCGCTGCGAATCGCGCGGTCATTCCCCCGTCCCCCCTGGTGCCATCCCGGCGGCGCCGCCCCGGCCCCGCACCGCTGCTGTGATTCGGCCTTTTGCCCGAGGATGCGCCAGTGATTTTTCGTTTCAATGCGTGAGGTTTGCCCAGCTTGCCGCGCTTGCCGAAACCGCAAAAGCGGCTCTTGGCCCGGTCGGGGCCGTTCCCTACGATCCCGCCCCCTATCGCCCGCAGCGCCACCGTTCTCCACTCGATGCTCACGATCCACGATCCAGCCCCGGCCACCGGCTCGGCGAAAGACGGTGTTTCCCCGAGCCATGCCGGCCATGCGCCAGGCCTGCTGGGCCGTGGCCTCGTCGCCTGGACGCGGCTGTGCCTGTGGCGGCCGTGGGCGGTGGTCCTGGTGGCGATCGCGACGGCGGTGGCGGCGGGAATGTGGACGGCCGACCAGCTCGGCTACAAGGTGAGCCGCACCGACCTGCTCGATCCCGAGAGCGACTACAACAAGCTGTGGATCGACTACAGCCGGGAGTTCGGCGAGGACGACGACGCCGTGATCGTGGTCGAGGGGCCGTCACGCGGGGACGTGATTCCCGTGCTCGACGAGCTCTCCCGGGAGGTGGCCCGCGAGGGTGACCTGTTTCGCTCGGTGCTCCACGAGGTGGACCTGTCGCGGGTCCGCTCCAAGGGGCTTCATTACCTCTCGCCGGAGGATCTGGCGGCGATCGACCAGTTTGTCGAGCGGACACAGCCGGTGCTCGACGGCGGCTGGATGCAGCTGCGGGTCGGCACGATGGTGGCCGGCCTGGCCGGGCAGATGGTGGCCGGCGGTCCGCAGCAGGGCCTCGGCGAGTCGCCACTGGCGACAATCGAACGCTACAGCGAGAGTCTGCTGGCCGCGCTCGAAGCGCCGCAGCCGGGGGCCGGCCAGACGCCCGACTACGTCTCTCCGTGGCCGACGATGCCCGAGTCGGTCAGCACGCTGCGGGACCTCTCCAGCGAGAACCTGCTGGCCAAGAATGGGCAGCTGGGATTTGTGCTGCTGCGGCTCGTCAAGCAGGAAGCGGGCTTCGCGGGCGCGTCCGCCGCCACGGACGAGCTGCGGCGGATCATCGAGCGGGTTGCAGCGCGACACCCCGCCACCACGATCGGCCTCACCGGCCTGCCGGTCATGGAAGACGACGAGATGCGGAGCAGCCAGCAGTCGATGATCTGGGCCAGCGGCTTGTCGCTGCTGGCGGTGATCCTGATCGTGATCGCCGGCTTCGGCGGCGTGCGGCATGCGCTGTTGGCCAACGGGGTGCTTGTGATCGGGATGGCGTGGGCCTTCGCTTGGGCGACCGCTTCCGTCGGCCACTTGAACATCTTGAGCGTCACGTTTGCGGTCACGATGATCGGCGTCGGCATCGACTACGGCACCTACTATCTGGGCCGCTACCTGGAGGCCCGGCGCCG
>Ga0247833_1004169_pt1 | contig 18333 bp, 15 predicted proteins | sample LaCruzMarch2015__7_FD_187117 | JGI IMG/M metagenome (GOLD analysis project Ga0247833, IMG submission 187117) | Freshwater microbial communities from meromictic Lake La Cruz, Castile-La Mancha, Spain - LaCruzMarch2015_8m | ecosystem: Environmental > Aquatic > Freshwater > Lake | place: Spain... | reverse complement strand
CGCCCGTCCTTCACAATGGGTGGTCTTGGGTCAGGAATTGCTTACAACGAAGGGGATTTGCAACAGATTGCGGGCGCAGGATTGCGACACAGTCCAACTACAGAAGTTTTGCTTGAGGAATCAATTCTTGGTTGGAAAGAGTATGAATTAGAGGTTATGCGGGACCATAAGGATAATGTTGTAATTGTTTGTAGTATCGAAAACATAGATCCGATGGGTGTGCATACGGGAGACTCAATAACAGTTGCGCCAGCCATGACATTAACTGATTATGAGTATCAAAAACTTCGCGATCTCTCAATTGCAATTATTCGCGAGGTTGGCGTGGCAACAGGTGGGTGCAATATCCAGTACGCGGTCAATCCGGTTGATGGGCGAATTATCGTGATTGAGATGAACCCAAGAGTTTCAAGATCTTCAGCCTTAGCTTCGAAAGCTACTGGATTTCCAATAGCAAAGATCGCAACAAAGTTAGCGATTGGCTATACCTTAGATGAGATTGAGAATGACATTACAAAATCTACCCCCGCCTCTTTTGAACCAGCGCTTGATTATGTGGTTGTAAAGGTGCCGAGATTTGCCTTTGAAAAATTTCCGGAGGCTGATGATCGTTTAACAACCACTATGAAAAGTGTTGGCGAAGCGATGGCGATTGGCAGATCATTTCCTGAAGCGTTGCAGAAGGCTTTACGTTCAGTTGAGAAATCAGGTTACTCCTTCTCTTGGAGGGATGGGGATTTACTCAGTTTGATGAAGCAGATGCGGGTTCCAACCCAATCGAGATTGCAACAAGTTCAGCAGGCGTTGCATCTTGGAGCAAGTATTGATGAGGTTTTTAATGCTACAAAGATAGATCCATGGTTTCTGGGTCAGATAGTTGTAATAAATGATTTGGCAAAGGAGCTGAATGCCAAAGGTGAGTTAAATAAAGAGTTGTTACGAGCAGTAAAACAGATGGGCTTCTCTGATGAACAGATCGCAGAGATTAGAGGTGTATCAATTGGTGAAATTTATGCACTACGCCAGAAATTCTCTCTGCATCCAGTCTACAAAACAGTTGATACCTGTGCTGGTGAATTTGCTGCAATCACTCCTTACTACTACTCAAGCTATGAGGAAGAGAGTGAGGTACTCACTAGAAGTAAAGAGGCGATAATTATTTTAGGAAGTGGTCCTAATCGGATTGGTCAGGGAATTGAGTTTGATTACTCTTGCGTGCACGCCTCATTTGCTTTAAGAGCGGCCGGTTTTGAGACAGTAATGATTAATTGCAATCCAGAAACAGTCTCGACCGATTACGACACCTCAGATCGCTTGTACTTCGAACCATTAAATCTTGAAGATGTATTAGAGGTTATAAATGCAGAGGTAGCTGCTGGCCCAGTACTTGGTGTAATCACTCAACTCGGAGGTCAAACTCCACTTGGATTGGCTCGTGGTCTAAAGGAGGCGGGTGTAAATATTTTAGGAACATCTCCAGATGCCATCGATCTAGCTGAAGAGCGTGGTGCATTTGCAAAGATTTTGATGGAGAGTAATTTAAAGGCGCCAGAGTTTGGCATGGCCAACTCCTTTGAAGAGGCGGCAGTTATTGCTGATCGCATCGGTTATCCAGTTTTGGTGAGACCCTCATATGTTTTAGGTGGCAGAGGCATGGAGATTGTTTATGATGCCGATACATTGCAGGGATTTATATCGGCGGCAACAGCCATTACGCCAAATCACCCAGTTTTGATTGATAAATTTCTAGATGATGCAATTGAAATTGATGTGGATGCGTTATTTGATGGTGAAGAGTTATTTCTTGCCGGTGTAATGGAGCATATAGAAGAGGCTGGAATTCATTCGGGTGACTCAGCGTGTGTACTGCCAAGCATCTCACTAAATAAGGATCAGTTGCAGGAAATCAAATCTGCAACTACCAAAATAGCTAAGGCGATTGATGTTCGAGGTTTGATAAATATTCAATTTGCGGTCACGCTAGCCAATAACACCCTTTATGTAATTGAAGCCAATCCGCGGGCTTCAAGGACAGTTCCCTTTGTTGCAAAATCAACGGGAGTCGCGTTAGCTAAAGCAGCAGCTTTGATTTGTGCAGGTCGAAAGATTAAGGATCTACGAACAACTGGTTTGCTACCAGCTTCGGGTGATGGAAAAGCCAATGGTGTTTCGGTAAAAGAAGCGGTGTTGCCTTGGAATCGTTTCCGCAGAGCTGATGGCTCTGGAATTGACTCTGTTCTTGGCCCAGAGATGAAATCAACTGGCGAGGTAATGGGTATCTCATCAAACTTTGGCATGGCTTTCGCAAAGAGTCAGAGCGCAGCTTTTGGCCCCTTACCAAAAAATGGTTCAGTCTTCATCTCACTCTCCGAACGGGATAAAGAGAGTGCTTGGCGTAGCGCTCGTGAGTTAGCAGAATTAAAGTTTAAGATCTATGCAACACAAGGCACTCATGAATTCTTGAAAACCAAAAATATTGAATCAGAGCTAGTTCGTAAGAACTCAGATCCAAAAAACTCTCAATTATCTGCAAATGAGATAATCACTCAGGGCTTGGTACAGCTAGTTATTAATACTCCATTAGGCAGGGGATCCAAGCAAGATGGTTGGATGATTAGAAGCGCTGCAGTTTCCAGAGGTGTTCCATGCATTACCACTATTGCTGGCTTTAGAGCAGCGGTATCCGCCATTTCAGCGCTACAAAACGCAGATTTTGAGATTAGATCCCTTCAGGAATGGATGCGGAGTTGAATCAGTTAAAAATTAATCGAAATGCCAAGCAGATTGATGCAGAGATTATCAGTAACAAAAAGGTTGGTCCCTACCACCATATGGTCTTTGCCGTTGGTGAGATCGCAGCTTCTGCTCGTCCCGGTAATTTTGTTGCATTATCAGTTGGTGGCGAAAACTCAGCCTCCGTTTTAAGACGCGCCTTTGCTATCTATCGCGCAACCGATAAGGGTTTATTGGGCGGAACCATTGAGTTAGTTGTGTCACCGCATGGTTCAGGAAGTAAATGGTTGTGCTCTTTACAGATAGGTGATTTTGTAAATCTGATTGGTCCTTTGGGAACTGCATTTGGAATACCTACGACTGCAGCAAATACCATGTTAATAGGTGGTGGATATGGCTCAGCTCCTTTGTTTGCCTTAGCTGAGTTGTTAAAAAACCGAGGGTGTAGGGTGGATATGGTTCTCGGCGCAAGTACTGCAAGCAAGATTTATGCACCTCTTGAGGGTAAGCGCAGCGTCTCCTCTCTGACCTTAACTACTGATGATGGAACCGCTGGGGTGCATGGCCAAATCACTGAATCAATCCCAAGATTAATTCGTGAATTCAATACAGAGGTTATTTATTCATGTGGTCCAATGTCAATGCTCAATAGCATTAACAAGATCGCGCAAGATTTCGATCTAGTTCATCAATGTTCTGTTGAAGAGTCTATGGCTTGCGGAATTGGTGTTTGTATGACCTGTGTTGTTCCAGTGAGGGTTAATGAAGATATCAAGATGCTGCGCACCTGTATTGATGGTCCGGTAATGAATGGATCCTCAATTATCTGGGATAAAGAGAGTTTAAAGGATGGATTGACTAAGTGAACTCATTCGATTTCTCAACAAAAATTGCTAGCAAAAGATTTGAAAACCCAATCTTCACCGCAAGCGGGTGTGCCAGCTCTGGACAAGAGTTATCCCAATTTTTTCCGCTCTCGGAGATTGGCGCAATAGTTACAAAATCAATTATGAGTAAAGCTCGAACGGGCCGAATCACCCCTCGGATGGCGGAAACTCCCAGTGGCATGCTTAATTCAATTGGGTTGCAAGGTCCAGGCATAGACCTTTTCTTAGAGAGGGATATTCCTTGGTTAATCGAGAATAAATCAAAGATAGTTGTATCTATCGCTGGCGAGAGCGTTGATGAATACGGAGTTTTGGCAAGGAGATTACGTGCTGTTCAAGGAATTAGTGCGATTGAAGTCAATATCTCCTGTCCTAATGTTGAAAATCGCGGGCAAGTCTTTGCCTGCCAACCAGATACTGCAAGTGCGGTAATTGAAAGTGTTAGAAGAAATATTGGCGGAGAGCTACCAATAATTGCCAAGTTATCTCCCGATGTAACAGACATAGTGGAGATCGCAGCATCAGTTATAAAGGCTGGTGTAGATGGGTTGGCGTTGATCAATACTTTGCTAGGAATGGCTATCGATTTAAATACAATGCAACCTAAATTAGGTGGCAAAACTGGTGGTTTATCTGGGCCAGCTATTAGGCCTATAGCGGTACGCGCCATTTACCAAGTACATCAAGCATTTCCAAATACACCGATTGTTGGAATGGGTGGGGTCAGTAACGGTAAGGATGCATTAGAGCTTGTACTTGCAGGGGCAACGGCGATTTCAGTCGGTACCGCAACATTTAGTGATCCAACAGCGGTTATCAAGATCCGCGATGAACTTAGATCACTCCTAATCGAACGAGGTTTTTCGGATTTCAAATCAGCTATTGGTTACGCACATCGGCAAATCGCATGAACTCACCAATAATCTTGGCCCTCGATACTAAAGATCCAAATCAAGCACGTAATTGGATCAGGATATCAAGGCCATTAATCAATCACTTCAAAATAGGACTTGAATTTTATCTTTTAAATGGAAAAGAGTCAGTTGTTGCACTACAAAAAGAGTTCGCCTTTGAATTATTTCTCGACCTAAAACTTTACGATATTCCAAATACTGTTAAAGGGGCGGTTGAATCTGTTGCCTCGCTTAATCCAAAATTTTTAACGGTACATGCAGCTGGTGGACCTAAGATGATCGCCGCCGCTGCGGAAGCGTTGCCAGGTGGTTCAATCGCTGCAGTTACAGTTCTGACCTCTTTTTCGGAAAACGAGTTCTCATCTCTGGGGTATTCAAAGGATATTTCTAGTACTGCAAGAAGTTGGGCAGATAAGGCGGTAGCGGCCGGAGCAACATCATTAATTTGTTCACCATTTGAAGCTCAGCAAATGAAGGATATCGCACCAGATTCTACGATTATTACTCCAGGAGTTCGATTACTTGGTGAGTCAGCTAATGATCAGAATCGCGTGATGACTCCTAAGGAGGCATTAAGCGGTGGCGCTGACTATGTAGTTATTGGGAGATCTATAACTTCATTGTCAGGAGATAGTGAACAAGCTATGCAGGATAAGATCACAGAGATCCACCAATCAATTTAAAGTTTATGCTGCCACCAAAATTAAGCAATGAGGCAAGATCTGCTGCGGGAATGAAGGCGGTTAAGGCTAGGCAAGATAGAGCGGTTGTTAAGAAATCCATCTCAGATGGCGCCTTGTCATTTTTCGACCTGTTCAATGATCAGCGTGAATGTATTCAGCGGATGAAGTTAATGGAAGCGCTGAACTGCGTTCCAGGTGTTGGTGAGAAAAGAGTCAATATCATCTTTGAGCGAACCGGTATATCGAGATCACGTAGAATTGGCGGCGTTGGCAAGAAACAACGCGAGCTACTTAGGGAGGAGTTTTTACTTATGAAAACTGCACCTATGCCAGGAAAACTCTTAGTTGTTTCAGGTCCTAGTGGGGTCGGCAAGAGCACCATCACAAAAGGGCTTCAGAACTTTGATAACTTCTGGGTTTCAATCTCTGCTACAACTCGATATATGCGCGAAGGTGAGGTAGATGGTAAAGATTATCTATTTGTTACCAATGAACAATTTGATCAAATGGTTGAAAATAATGAGTTGTTGGAGTGGGCGGAGTTCACTGGGGCAAAGTATGGGACCCCGGCATTACCAGTTACAAAAGCTTTAGAGCGAGGTTTAAATGTAGTTTTAGAGATTGAATTGAATGGTGCCAGACAGATTAGAAAAAAAGTAAAGGAGGCGGTTTTAATCTTTATCGAACCACCTTCCTGGATCGAGCTAGAGAGCCGATTAGTAAATAGAGGAACTGAATCTAGCCACTCATTGGAAATGCGCTTAAATAAGGCAAAGGAGGAGTTGAAGGCCGCTTCTGAGTTTGATTTTGTGCTGGTAAATACAAAGGTAGAGCAGGTTGTCCAAGAACTGGTATCTTTAGCCCTTCGTTAGATTAAGCAAGATAGATAAAAAGATGAAAATTGGAGTTTGAAGATGAGCAATCAAGCACTCGATGGGATCACAAATCCACCAATAGATGCCCTATTGGATAAGGCTGGTTCAAAGTACAGCTTAGTTCTTTATGCGGCCAAGCGTGCTCGTCAGATTAATGCGTACTACTCACAACTAGGTGAGGGATTGCTTGAGTATGTTGGCCCTCTGGTCGAAACATATGTTCATGAAAAACCATTATCAATCGCCTTGCGTGAGATAAATGAAGGTTTGCTAACAATCGAAAATTTAGAACCACAAGCACCAACTAATTCAAAATAACTAACCACCATGTTTGTTCGTGGTCGAGAGATACTTTTAGGCATTGGTGGTGGGATCTCAGCCTACAAATCCTGTGAACTGGTAAGACGGTTACAAGATAATGGCTTTGTTGTCTCAGTAGTTCCAACTAAATCTAGCTTGAATTTTATTGGAGCTTCAACATGGGCAGCTCTCTCCGGCAAAAAAGTGTATACCGATCTCTGGAGTGATGTTGAGGAGGTTCCTCACATATCGTTAGCTCAAAATTGCAGCGCGATTGTTATTGCTCCAACTACAGCCGATCTTTTGTCGCGATTGGCACAAGGACGAGCTGATGATTTGTTAACAAATATTGTTTTGGCATCAACTAAACCAAAGATATTGGTTCCAGCAATGCATCCGGAGATGTGGTCAAATCCAGCAACTGTTTCCAATGTAGATATCCTGCGTAAACGAGGCTTCCTCGTCCTTGAACCAGATCACGGCAGAATGACTGGAGATGATGTTGGTGTAGGCAGATACCCAGAGGTTGCACGCATAATTGATGAGATCAACCAGCATTTACTTCGAAATGCAGATTTACTCGGAAAGAAAATTTTAATCACAGCGGGTGGAACACGCGAAAACATTGATCCTGTTAGATTTATTGGCAATAGATCCAGTGGCAAGCAGGGATTTGCATTGGCATACGCCGCAGCAAAGCGGGGAGCACAAGTACATTTAGTAGCTGCAAATACTCAACTTCCGGTGATTGAAGGAATTACTACAACCTTTGTTGAAACAGCTGATGAAATGGATAGCATCGTTAAGGCAGAGTTTCCATTTTCAGATGCATTGATTATGAGTGCGGCAGTATCAGATTTTAAGGTTGCGCAAAGCTCAGAACATAAATTGCACAAGGAAGAGATAAAACCGATTGATATTGTTTTAAACCCCGATATTGTCGCAGGCGCAGGAATGATGAAACAAAAAGGACAGATAGTTGTTGGCTTTGCTGCTGAAACATCTATTGAGCTACAAAAATTGCAATCCGCTGGTCGGGATAAACTTCTTGCTAAAGGCTTAGATCTTATATATGTAAATGATGTGTCAGATGGGAAAGTATTTGGAGCTGATCAAACAAGCGGAATGTTGATCGCCAAATCAGGAACGGTAATTGATGTTCCTATGATCTCAAAGGACACGCTCTCTGAAATATTGCTAGATCAATTGTTAGTTGAGTTAGGCTGAGCAGATGGAAAATCGTTTATTCACATCTGAATCGGTAACTGAAGGCCATCCAGATAAAATTGCTGATCAAATCTCTGATGAAATTTTGGATTCATTGCTTGCACAAGATCCAAAGAGCAGGGTAGCGGTAGAGACCTTAATAACAACTGGACAGGTTCATGTTGCCGGAGAGGTAACAACTGATGGATATGCAGATGTTATGAATATAGTTAGAGATACGGTTTTGCGAATTGGATACGACTCATCTGAAAAGGGTTTTGATGGAAATAGTTGTGGAGTTTCCATTTCAATTGGTCAGCAATCTCAAGATATCGCTCAAGGTGTTGATGATGCCTTTGAAAATAGAGTTGGATCTTCAGTAGACCCACTAGATCTACAGGGTGCTGGTGATCAAGGATTGATGTTTGGCTATGCATGTAATGACACTCCTGAACTGATGCCACTACCTATCTCTCTGGCGCATAAATTAGCCAAGCAATTAACAGATGTTAGAAAAAGTGGAGAGTTGAACTACCTGCGCCCCGATGGAAAAACTCAGGTCACTATTGAGTATCAAGGGGATAAAGCGGTAGCGCTAGACACAATAGTTATCTCATCACAGCATGCACCTGATATTGATCTAGAAAAGAAATTAGCACCGGAGGTTAAGAAGTTTGTAATTGAACCTATGTTAAAGAGTTTAGATTTAGATCTATCAAAGGTGAAGATATTGATAAATCCTACCGGCCGATTTGTTATCGGTGGTCCGATGGGAGATGCTGGACTTACTGGCAGAAAAATTATTGTTGATACCTATGGTGGTATGGCCCGCCACGGTGGTGGGGCATTTAGCGGAAAAGATCCATCTAAGGTGGATAGATCAGCTGCCTATGCGATGCGCTGGGTGGCGAAAAATATTGTGGCGGCTGGTTTGGCAGATAGATGTGAGGTTCAGGTTGCTTATGCAATTGGAAAGGCTCAACCAGTTGGTTTATTTATCGAAACCTTTGGCACAAATAAATTTGATTTAGGAAAGATCAGTACAGCAGTCAACGCTGTTTTTGATCTGCGTCCAGCAGCGATTATCCGTGATCTTCAATTGTTAAGGCCCATATACTCACAAACGGCAGCGTACGGGCACTTTGGCCGCAACTTGGATACCTTCACTTGGGAGAAAACAGACCGAGTAAATCAATTGAAAGGTTTAGTTAATTAATCAGTGGTTGCGCCGCTAAAGCTAAAGCGTCAGAAAAGCCCAAGCAAAAAGATAACACTCTCAAGCAACAACCATCTAGGTGGTTCATTGGTTGAGGTGCTTGTAGAAACTCCAGTTTCATTTCTAGAGCAAATTTACACTTATAGAGTTCCAGCAGATCTTGCTGATACCGCAATAGTTGGATCTTTAGTGAAGATCGAGTTCGGACATACTGTTACTAGAGGTTTAATTCTCCGTTTCGTCACAGATAAAGAGTCCAGAAAGCACAAGGATCTTTTGGCCGTAATTGGCGATGCCGGGATGATTGATAAAAATCATCTGGCACATTTTCAAAAGGTTAGGGATAGATTTGGTGGAAATCTCTGGAGTTTATTGAACACTTATTTGCCACCGATTCCAGCTAAGCCAAAGCGGATTATTCAAGTTTCTACCTCGTATGTGCCAAAAAAGATCATTGGTCAAGAGTTACAGTTTGTAAAAAAAGAGGATTATGCAAAAATTGCGGATGATCCGAGTTTAAAATGTGCGATATCACCGCCGGCGGGCGTCGCTAAATTCAAGATCCTGGTTGAATTAGCAAAGTTACGATTTAATCTAGGATCGGTTTTGATCTTAGTCTCTGATTTTCGGGAGTTTGATTACTATAAAGAGCATTTAGCTGATGAGTTCAAGTCACTCTTTGTTGCCCTGGATACAAGAGCGGATAGAAATGCTAGATATCAATCTTTCTTAGCGGCAAATAGTGGTCAACAAGTTGTTATTTTGGCCAATCGCAGTGGTGCATTTACTAAGTTACCATCGGATTCAACAGTAATTGTTGTTAATGATAATGATCCCTCCCACTATGAGCAGAGATCTCCTGGTTGGAACACACGTGATGTGACCTTACTGCGATCAACCGGTACATCTTTTATTTTCTTAAACTCATATCATTCCTTAGAAATTAATCGCTTGATATCAATAGGTTGGATGGAAAGATTAACCTTGGCAGAAAGTAATAAATGCAATATTCACAATATTGATTCAGCCAACTCATATATCTCATTGATAAAAAGAGGCGTAAAAACCGGTAATGTTTTAGTTTCGGTAGCAGAAAAGGGTTACGCCAATGTTTTTCTATGCAGTAAATGTAAAAATACAGCTAGATGCGACTGCGGCGGTAAGTTAAGAATTGAGAAACAGAATGCAGCCCCTTCTTGTTATTTGTGCACAAAGATTGCTAATCATTGGCGATGCGATCATTGTGGCAATGCATCTCCCTTTGTCATTGGCAAGGGAGTTGATAGAACTGCCGAAGAGATCGGAAAGGCTGCGCCAGGTATAAAGGTCATGACCTCGAAGAGAGATCAAGTGGCTGTACTTGATCCCAGCCAAAATCAGATTGTAATTGCAACTCGAGGTTCTGAACCATTCACTCTTTACTCAGCAGTGATCCTGCTTGATTGTGAACGGATTTATAACCAAGCAACATTGCGGGCCGAGGAGGAGGCCAAGCATCTATGGTTTGATCTTTTATCACGAGTAAAGGATGGTGGCGATTACTATCTGTCGCTTCCAAATAATCATCCAGCAACTCAGCAAGTGTTAAGAAGGCAAATCTTTAATACGGATGATTTGATCGCTCGCGAACAATCTCACCTGCCACCTTTCTATCGAACGGCAACCATTAAAGGTGAATCAAGTGAACTTGCAAAATTTGCCGAAAATTTAAGAGGTAGATACTTATTTATCCTCTCTGGACCAATTTCAATTGATCAATTCAAAAGTTACTTGATAGTCAGATCCGATATTCCTTCAGCTGCAACCCTGGTTGAATTGCTAGATGATGTTGTAAGGGTCCAGGGAGTCAAAGGAAGAGCAATCTTTGATATTCGTTTTGATACCTATAATTTATAGCCGATACGCAGCTTGGTTGTGTCGTATCATTAACGCATGAGTATCCAACCAATAAGGCTATTCGGGGATCCAGTTCTTCTTTCGCCCGCTGCACCAGTTGTCGATTTTGATAAAGAGTTGCGTAAATTGGTAAAGGATCTAACCGAAACCATGCAGAACGCACCCGGAGCAGGTTTAGCAGCGCCACAAATAGGAGTGCAGTTGCGAGTTTTTGTTTGGGATGTCGATGACGAGCTTGGGCATCTGGTCAACCCATCTTTGGATCTAAGCGATGAGATACAGGAAGGTTTGGAAGGATGTTTATCTTTTCCAGAGCTTACCTACGAAACGCCAAGAGCTCTTCGCGTAGTAGCTAAAGGATTTAATATGCATGGTGATCCCATCACAATCGAGGGTAGTGAGTTACTAGCGCGTGCTCTACAACATGAAACTGATCACTTAGATGGTATTTTGTTTATTGATCGATTAAGTCAGGCGAATCGCAAAGCTGCCATGAAAGAGATTCGTGAATCAGAGTGGTTTGGCGTAGCAGCTGAGAGTGGTTTAACTCCTCGCATTAAAATTTCACCTCACCAGACATTTGGCGCTGGGTTTTAACCATTGAAGATAGCGATCGCCTCTTCATCATTAGTTTCAACTGATGCTATAGAAAGCTTACAAAGTTGGAGAGATGTCGAGCTTGTTTCAATTTTTACTAATCCAGATAAAGCTTCTGGAAGAGGGCAGAAGTTAACAGAGAATCAATTTGCACAATGGGCGACTTCAAAAGAGTTAAAAGTATTTAAACCGAGCGATGAAGCAGAATTACTCCATCTCCTTCGAACAAATGAGATCGAACTATTGATCACAATTGCGTACGGCCATATTCTCTCCTTACCAGTTTTGCAAACTCCAAAATATGGCTGCATTAATCTGCATTTCTCACTCTTACCCAAGTATCGGGGTGCAGCACCTGTGCAATGGACACTTTTGAATGGAGAGACCAAAACTGGAATAACGGTATTTAATCTTGATCAAGGAATGGATACTGGACCAATCCTTAGACAGCAACTTGTTGATATAGATCCAGATGATTCAACCAGCTCACTTCTTGAAAAATTAAGTGCCGTTAGCGGTGATTTATTGAAGGAGAGCATCACTGCAATCAAGAGCGGAGAGAAAGGATCTCCTCAATCAGATATTGATGTCTCTCTTGCGCCAAAAATATTGAAGGAGGCTGGCCGCATTAATTGGCGCGGCACATCAGCAAGTATTTACAATCAATATCGAGCGTTATCTGAAAATCCTGGTATTTTCACCGAACTAAATGGGCAGCGTATCCGGATTAATCGCTTGGCTATAAGCAACAGATCTTTAGATGGCAAGGGATCCGGCGGCTTCATTGATGGGAAATTATTGATTGCTACAGATGATTTTGCTGTCGAGTTAATTTCGGTTACTCCGGAAGGTCGTAAAGAGATGAGCGGAGCCGATTTTTTCAATGGTTTGCAAAGCAAGACTGAGCTCTCTTTTGCGTAAACCATCACCTAGCAAAGCTAGATTACTAGCTTATGAATTGATAACTCAGGTCAATCGTGAAGGTGCGTTCGCCAATATTAGATTGCCAGAGCTTTTACGTAAAAGTAAATTATTACCGGTAGATCGAAATCTTGCCACTGAGATCTCTTATGGAACACTACGAATGCAACATAGACATGATTTTATTGCAAAAAAATATATTGATCGAGATTTTGAAAGTTTAGATACCCAGATTCAAGATCTACTTCGTATGGGAATACATCAACTTACCCAGATGCGAATCCCAGATCATGCAGCGGTGAGAGAGACGGTCGAGGTGGCTAGATATGTGGCTGGCGATTCTAAGGCTAGTTATATAAATGCGGTATTGCGTAAGGTTGCAGTGGATTCAAAGATCGAAGAGGAGATAAAGGATCTGCCGATAGCGCAAAGGCTGAGCATTGAATACAGCCATCCAATTTGGATAATCAATGCATTTTATGATCAATTAAAAGATTGGACTGAGGTAGAGCGGCTGTTACAGGCAGATAACAAGGCAGCCAAACCAGATATTGTGCGCTGGCCAGGAAAATCATCAGTTGAGGAGTTTGTTGATCTTGGTGCGCAGCCGATCGCTGGTGTATTAAATGGATATCAAATCGAGGTAATTCCCTCTGAATTTACGCCAATCATTGAACGAAGAGCTGGTGTCCAAGATCGTGGCTCGCAGATTGTGGTTGAGAATTTTCTAACAACTTGGGAACCAAATTTAGGATGGCTAGATATGTGTGCCGGCCCTGGCGGTAAAGCTGCGTACTTGTTTCACTCCTTGAGTGAGCGCGAACCATCAGTTGATTTTCTCGCTAATGAACCTATTGCCCATCGAGCTGAATTAGTGAAACGGGTTGTAAATAATCAGCAGGTGGTATCTCTTGATGGCCGGGTGCCTCAAAGCTTTGAACGCAAATTTGATCGTATTTTAGTTGATGCACCATGTTCAGGGCTCGGTGCATTACGTAGACGCCCAGAGGCTAGATGGCGTAGAACTTTAAAGGATTTGAAGGAGTTGGTTGTAATTCAACGAGAGCTACTAATTAGCGCAAGAGAGTTACTCAATCCTGGTGGGATCATTGCCTACGTAACCTGCTCGCCTCATCTAAGTGAAAGCAAGGCACAGGTGATGAATTTCCTTGCGGATTACCCCGATATGGTCTTACTTGACATCAACAGCCTGCCCGGAGCACATATTGCTGGGCGCTTACCAGATGGCACAGTTCAATTATGGAGCCATCGCGATAACTCTGACAGTATGTTTATGGCACTCTTACAAAGGGCTAGGTAGGGCAAAATAATGAGTAAAGGATTGAGTGCACATATAAATCCAAGTATCTTAAATGCTGATTTCAATGATCTCGAGAATGAGATTAACAAGATCGCCATGGTTTCGGATCTACTCCACTTAGATATTATGGACAATAAATTTGTTCCAAACCAAACATTCACCTTTGAACGAGCATCAGAGATTATCGCCCTCTCAAGTATTGGCGTTGATGCTCATTTAATGATTGAAAATCCCGATGAATTAGCCCCAAAGTATGCGCAGGCTGGCTGTATCTCAGTTACATTTCACTTCGAAGCCGCTGCCGCAGTACCTGCTCTCATTGCAAATATAAAATCCAATGGTGCGAAGGTTGGTATAGCGATCAAACCAAAGACATCCTTTGCCGAAATTGAAAAGTATTTAAGTGATATTGATATGTTATTGATCATGACGGTAGAACCCGGTTTCGGCGGTCAAAGTTTTATGGCGGATCAAATGGCGAAAGTTGCTACTGCAAGACAGTCACTTACCGATAAAGGCTTGCACAAAACTTTATTGCAGGTAGATGGCGGAATTTCGGAGGAGACAATTTCTATTGCCGCCAAAGCTGGCGCTGATTGTTTTGTCGCGGGAAGCGCGGTTTATCGCAGTGGAGATCCGGCACAAATGGTGAAGCGATTGCGCTCCTTAGCAAACTTAGAATTAACTAAAGGTTGAGCAGTAGCGGTAAAGCTCGCATATCAGATTGAGAGATGGTTGATTTCGCACCTTGTCGTACAACCTCTTTAGCAAGGTATGCGAAGCTGTATCCGGCGGCGGCCATCATCTTTAAATCATTGGCCCCATCTCCAATAGCAATTGTGTTTGATAGTGGAATTGATTCTAATTGAGCTGCCTTGCGCATTGATTCAGCTTTACCTGAACCATCAATAATCTCACCCCTTAATTTGCCGGTAAGAGTTGAGTTTGCAATATCCAATGTGTTTGCGAAAACATAATCTACTTCAACCTCTGCTAAGAATTTTTCAATTACCTGAGTGAAGCCCCCGCTTACAACCGCAACCTTGTGTCCCATCTCTTTAATAAATTTTAGGGTTTCAATTACCCCAGAATTAAAGCTCAGTAAATCGGTGGTTTCTTTCAATACGCTTTCTGGAAGGCCGGCCAGCAGTGCAACCCTTTGGCGAAGAGATTGTTCAAAATCTAGCTCACCATTCATGGCCATTGCAGTAATCTTTGAAACCTCTTCGCCTTTATTTGCTTTGACCGCTAGCAGATCTATCACTTCCTCTTTGATTAAGGTTGAGTCCATATCAAAGACAAATAACTTCTTTACTTTTTGAAATGCTGGAGTTGTTAAACAAAGATCGATTCCTTCCGCCAAACCAATCTCCTTTAGTTGATCTTGAAGCTCAATATGATTTAAACCAGTTTTTCCAATTTGAAATGTTATTGCATTCAAATCAGATAGGCGATTTAATTTAATATCGAGGATATTTGCCTTTACTTGGTAAATATATCGAGCCACCGTAGCGATTTTTTTAGGGTCGAGGTGGAGATCAACCATTGAAATATAGGCATGTTCAAACTGCTCTTGATTATTTGGATGTTGTGAAAAATCTATTGCCACATCAAATGAGGAGTTATTGGCAAGCTCGAGTAGGTCAGATTCAACTGCCAAGGCATGATCTGGAAGTAAATTGATCAGTATGGTTTGAAGCAACCGGTCAGCGATTACGATCTGTTTGATATCGATAATATCTACGGAAAATTCCGCCAGCTTGCTGAGCACTTTGGAGGTGATTCCTGGTTCATCAACTCCTGAGACCAGAATCAGGCCAGTAAACTCTCGATTTTTGTCGACGCTCATATGCGCAGATTATCGGTTATATCTGCGATAACGGGTATCTTTTCTCATTGTGAGCGCCATATATGAGTTTAACAATGTAAGTGTGCGCCGAGGCGATAGAAATATCTTGGGGCCTATTGATTGGGCGGTTAATCATGGAGAGCGATGGGTAATTCTTGGGCCAAATGGTGCTGGAAAAACAACCTTGCTACAACTTTGCGCAACATTGATTCACCCAACCTCAGGGGATGTAAAGATACTTGGCCAGTTGTTAGGCAAGGTAGATGTATTTGAGTTGCGCACCAGAATAGGAATCACATCATCAGCGTTTGTAAAGGATTTTCCGGAGGATGAGATTGTTATGGATGTTGTTTTAACCGCCGCATACGCGATGCTCGGGCGTTGGCAAGAGAGTTATGATCTCTGGGATGAATCTCGAGCAAAAGGATTGCTTACTGCACTAGGAGTTAGAGATTTAGGTTTGAGATTGTTCTCCTCACTAAGTGAAGGAGAGAAGAAACGCGTACAGATTGCAAGGGCATTGATGACTGATCCAGAGCTCCTGTTACTGGATGAGCCTGCTTCATCCCTAGATCTTGGTGGCCGAGAGGATCTCTTGGTTCGGCTCGAAAGATTGGCAAAAGATCCCCTTTCGCCGGCAACTGTAATTGTTACTCACCATGTAGAGGAGATTCCGATTGGAACTACTCATGCCCTACTTTTGAAAGATGGTGAAGTAATTGCGCAAGGAGCGGTAGATCGAGTTATCACCAACGCTTTCATGTCCCAAGCTTATGGTTTAGCAATTAATGTTCACCATGAACAGGGCAGGTATTTTGCTCGAGCGCTCTAATCTTTGGGCGCAGATACCAACCTTCTGGCAGCGCCATCTTGATAAGGAGGAGATAGATCTAATTTCGCAAGCGATTGGCCCTAGGTATCAACCATCTTTGGAGAAAGTATTTGCTGCATTATGCAAGCCACCACAAGAAGTAAAGGTAATAATTCTAGGACAGGATCCGTATCCAAATTCAGCTCATGCAACTGGCCTAGCTTTTTCAGTTCCCAATGAAGTAACGAAACTTCCAGCCTCACTAAAAAATATCTATCAAGAGTTGCTTTCAGATTTAAATATCAGACGCACCTCGGGAGATCTAACAGATTGGGCTAATCAAGGTGTGATGCTTTTAAATCGCAGCTTGACTATTGGTACAGATGGCAAAGAGTCACACCGAAAAAGGGGTTGGAGCGAGATCACCAATCGAATTATTAAATGTGTAGCTGATAATGGAGCGATTGGTGTTTTGTGGGGAAATGATGCTCAAGAGGTAAATTCTTTTTTTGATGCTAACAAGTTAATTACCTCAGCTCACCCAAGTCCACTATCCGCCTATCGTGGCTTTTTCGGTTCAAAACCATTTTCAAAGGTGAATCAGATTCTTATGAAACAGGCAGATCAACCGATAAATTGGTAAAAAAATAGTGGGCAACCTCAGTTGCCCACTATTTTCGATTATCTTTTTATGCAGTCCAGATATTAATTGGGGATTGCAGGAAGTAGATCATGAATAATCCAGCGACAACGTACATCAATGGATGAATTTCACGACGACGGCCTTGAATAACTCTGATAACCACATAGGTAACAAAGCCAGCTCCGATACCAACAGAGATGTTGTATGTGAATGGCATCAGGATAATTGTTAGGAATGCTGGGATAGCGATACCAAGATCATCCCAATCAATACCCTTAATCTGCGTCATCATCATGAAACCTACGATGATTAATGCTGGTACGGCAGCCTCGTAAGGGATGATGGCAACTAATGGTGCCAAGAAGGTTGTTAACAAGAACAGTAATCCGGTAACGACAGAGGCTAAACCAGTCTTTGCGCCTTCACCAACACCTGCAGCAGATTCAATGTAAGAGGTATTGGATGAAACAGAGCCAGCGCCTCCAGCTGTTGCCGCTAATGAGTCGATAAGAAGAATTCGATTAGCGCCCTCAATATTGCCATTACGATCTACTAATCCAGCTTGTTGACCAATTGCAGTCATAGTTCCCATTGTGTCAAAGAAGTCAGCTAGCAGTAATGTGAAAACTAGCAAGCTGGCAGCAACTAAGGTAATTCGATCAAAACCACCTAGTAAGTTGAAATCTCCTAAAATGCCAAAGTCAGGTGTGGCAACTACTGCATCTGGCAGCGCAGGAACATTTAGATTCCAGCCCTTTGGATTAACGCCATCGGGACCAACAAATGGTCCGATTTTAAAGGCTGATTCAACAGCGATTGCAACAATGGTTGTGACTGTTATACCGATTAAGAGCGCACCCTTAATCTTCTTAACAGTAAGACCAATCATTAAAAAGAGGCCAAAGGCAAAGACTACGACCGGCCAACCAATAAGGTTTCCGTTATCGCCTAAAGTAACAGGTACAGGACCTGTGCTTGTTCGGCGAACAAAGCCCGCATCAACTAGACCGATTAGTGCAATAAATAAACCAATACCAACTGAGATAGCGATCTTTAATTGGGTAGGAACTGCTCGGAATACGGCAACTCTAAATCCAGTGAGAACTAGAATTAAAATAATTATTCCTTCAAGGACTACAAGGCCCATGGCATCTGCCCAGCTCATCTTTGATGCAATACCAACGGCAACGAAGGTGTTTAAACCAAGGCCAGTGGCGATTGCAAGAGGGAAGTTAGCAACAACTCCCATGAGAATGGTCATTACTCCCGCGATTAGCGCGGTTGCTGCTGCAACTAGTGCAAGATTTGGGGCATCTCCGCCGCCAATATATTTACCATCGGCATCTTTTGCTAGACCGATGATGAGTGGATTTAGCGCAACTATGTAGGCCATTGTGAAAAATGTGACAACTCCGCCACGGACTTCACGAGCTACGGTTGAGCCACGTTGACTGATTTTAAAGAAGCTATCAAGCATGTTT
>Ga0247833_1004167_pt1 | contig 18353 bp, 17 predicted proteins | sample LaCruzMarch2015__7_FD_187117 | JGI IMG/M metagenome (GOLD analysis project Ga0247833, IMG submission 187117) | Freshwater microbial communities from meromictic Lake La Cruz, Castile-La Mancha, Spain - LaCruzMarch2015_8m | ecosystem: Environmental > Aquatic > Freshwater > Lake | place: Spain... | reverse complement strand
AAGCGGAGCTTCGAATGCGACTCGTTGTGAGACTCGCCGGCCTGATGGCCGCGACGACCCTTTTTTCCGGATGCACGATGACCAAAGACACTGTGAAACCCGCCGCCGAGGCGGCTGCCACCGCCCGGCCCGCGCCGCCCGTCGCAGCCCGGATCGACAAGGAGATCACGCAGCTCGGACGCACGCGCGTTGATCCCTACAGCTGGCTGAAGGACGACAACTGGCAGGACGTGATGCGGGAGCCATCGCTGCTGAAGGCCGACATCCGCAGCTATCTGGAAACCGAGAATGCCTATACCAAGGCGCGCCTTGAAGACCCGACCGCGGCGCTACGCGAGGAACTGTTCAACGAGATGCGCGGGCGCATCAAGGAAGACGACAGTTCGGTTCCGTCCATTCATGGCGGCTGGGCCTACTACACGCGGTTCCGCGAGGGCGGCGAGTATGCGGTCTATGCCCGCAAGCCAGCCGCCGATGCGTTCAGCGGCGCAGGCGAAGAAACGATCCTGCTCGACGGCGACGCGATGGGCAAGGATCAGGAATACTTCGCCTTTGGCGACATCGAAGCCTCTCCGGATCACAAGACGCTCGCTTACGGTGTCGATACCAAGGGCAGCGAATATTATCAGATCCGTGTGAAAGATATTGCGACCGGCGCCGATACCGGCGTGCTGATCGAGAACGCTTACGGGCCGTTTGAGTGGAGTTCAACCGGCAAGGCGATCTTCTGGGTGAAGCGCGACGAGAATGGCCGGCCGAGCGCGGTCTACCAGCGCGAACTCGCAAGCGGCGAGGATACGCTGGTCTATGAAGAGAAGGACCCCGGCTTCTTTGTAGGCCTCGATACGAGCGAAAGCGAAGAGGTGATCTTCATCGCCTCGGGCGGGCATACGACGTCGGAAGCGTATTGGTTCCCGGCGGATGAAGTGAACCCCAAGCTGCGCCTGATTGCAGAGCGTCAGACCGACAACGAGTATTCGGTCACGCACTGGGATGGCGCGTTCTACATCTCCACGAACCTCGATGGCGCTGTCGATTTCAAACTCGTCCGTGCACCAATGACCTCAACCTCCCGGAAGGACTGGGAAGAGGTTATCCCGCACCGCCCGGGCACGTTGCTGCTCGGCATACACGCACAGAAGGATTACCTGGCGATCATGGAGCGCGAGGGCGGCCTTCCCAGAATCGTGATTCACAAGCACGGGATGAAGGACAGCCACACGATCAGCTTTGACGAAGCGGCCTTCGATCTCGGCCTCGATGCAGGCTATGAGTATGACGTACCGGTGCTGCGGTTCGACTATGCCTCGCCGTCGACGCCGGACCAGGTGATCGACTACAATCTGGACACGCGCGAGCGCACCTTGCGCAAGACACGTGAAGTGCCATCGGGCCACAATCCGGCGGATTATGTGGTGGAGCGGATCATGGCGCCGTCCTGGGACGGCGCGCAAGTGCCGGTGACGCTGCTGCGGCACAAGAACACGCCGGTCGATGGCACAGCGCCCGTATTGCTCTATGGCTATGGGTCGTACGGGATAACGATCGCATCGGACTTCCGGACCGGCCGGCTCAGTCTTGTTGATCGCGGCTTCATATATGCCATCGTCAATCCGCGCGGCGAGATGGCCAAGGGGTACCAATGGTATCTCGATGGCAAGCTCGACAAGAAGACGAACACGTTCAAGGACTTCGTTGCGGCCGGAAATCATCTCGTTGGGAAGGGCTACACGAAACGAGGACAGTTGATTGCCGAAGGCGGCTCGGCTGGCGGGTTGCTGATGGGCGCCATCGCGAACATGGACCCCGGTCTGTTCGGCGGCATCATCGCTTCGGTGCCGTTCGTGGATGTGCTCAACACGATGTCGGACGAGAGCCTGCCGCTGACGCCGCCGGAATGGCCGGAATGGGGCAATCCGCTCACGGATGAAAAAGCATACGACTCGATCCTGGCCTATAGCCCCTATGATAACGTGACCAAGCTCGACTATCCGCCGATGCTCATCACGGGCGGCGTGACCGATCCGCGCGTCACCTATTGGGAGCCCGCGAAGTGGGCCGCCAGGCTGCGCCACGAAGCGCCGGAGGCTGGCCCCTACTATCTCCGGATTAACCTCGACTCGGGACACTTCGGTGCCTCGGGCCGGTTCGAAGGCCTCAAGGAAGTCGCGATCGAATATGCCTTCGCCCTCGCGGCGGCTGGCAAGATCGACAGCGTGGATCTGTCGGCGCCGGAGTAAGCGCGGTGATCTACGGGCTCGATTGCGAGTTCAATGGCTTCGGCGGGGAGCTTATAAGCCTGGCCCTTTCGGGCGGGGCGCGCGAGCTCTACCTTGTCCGCACCGAAGCGGAACTCAATGCGATGGTGGCGCACGAGTGGGTGGCCGAGCACGTCCTGCCCTTCCTGTCGCTGGCGGATGCGAGGCCGAAGGTCTTGCCGCTGGATCAGTTTGGGCGCGCCATCCAGGCCTTCCTTATGGCCGACAAGGCGCCGGTGATCATTGCCGACTGGCCGGAAGACCTGATGCACCTGATGCAATGCCTGATCATCGCCCCGGGACAGATGGTGAAGATCCCCGACCTGTCGCTGCGTCTGTTGCAGACATCGGCCTACCCCAGCGAGATTACCGACGCCGTGCAGCACAATGCGCTTTGGGATGCACGCGCCCTGCGGCATGGGCTGACAGGCTGAGAGTGGGCCGATTATCCCGGTTGCAGCCGCGGAGGCCTTTGCCTATACAGCGCGTTCGGTCGGAGCGTAGCGCAGCCCGGTAGCGCACCAGTCTGGGGGACTGGGGGTCGTGGGTTCGAATCCCGCCGCTCCGACCATTACCCCGAATTCAGTTCAGGCGATGCGGCGCGCTCGGACGGCGTCGATGCGCTGCTTGATGTCTGCGAGTTCCCGCAGGGCGTCTTCAAGCCGCGTCGTGCAATCCGGGGCGGCAAAGGCGCGGGCGACCGTTGCCTGGAGCTCGCGGGCGGGGCTGATCATGTCGCGAGGCCCGGCGCCGAGTGTTGCGGTTCCGCCAAGTACAGCTTCAACGCCCTGCTCAGCGAGAATGGTCTTGGCGCCTTTCAGCGTCATGCCGCGCTCGTGCACCAGGATGCGGATGGCGCGAAGGGCGTTCATGTCCTGCGGCCGGAACATACGTCGGCCATCATCCCTTTTGAGGGGGCGTATCTCTTTCGGAAAGCGGGTCTCCCAATAGCGAACGACGTGCGTTTCGAGCCCAAGGTCACCGGCCGCTTCACCGATCGACCGGAAGGCAGTCGGCGATTTCCGGGTTCCGGACCTCAGGACAGTCATGCAGCGTTCCGCATAAGGATCAATCCTTGCCGACCAGGGATTTCAACATCGGCGACGGGCGGAAGGTAACAACGCGGCGAGCCGCGATTGGCGCTTCTTCCCCAGTCTTCGGGTTGCGTCCCCCGCGGGCCGCCTTCGAGCGCACGACAAAGTTTCCGAAGCGGGCGAGCTTCACTTCCTCTTCATGCTCCAGCGCAGCGCCGATGAGCTCGAGTGTGCGGTCGAGAAGGTCCGCCGATTCCTGACGGGTGACGCCCACTTCGCGGACGATGGCTTCGGTGACTTCAGCCCGGGTAACGGTCGCGTTGCTCATGTGCCTATTCGCCTTTCGTGAAAGCCTAAGCCCGGTATCTTAACGAATTCCTAGCGCGGCCGTTAGCAGAATCTGGTGGCGGGGACCTCACAGGCGGAAGAGGCTGGCGCCCCATGAGAAGCCGCCGCCCATCGCTTCGGAGAGGATGAGGTCGCCGGCCTTGGCCCGGCCAGTGCGCACAGCATGGTCGAGGGCGAGCGGAATCGAGGCCGCGGAGGTGTTCGCATGCTGGTCCACGGTGATGACGACCTTGTCTTCCGGTATGTTCAGTTTCTTGGCCACGCCATCCAGAATCCGCTTGTTGGCCTGATGGGGAACGAACCAGTCGATGTCGGCCGAGGTGAGGCCCGTCTCATCGAGCACCGCTTCGATAGCAGCGGAGATGTTCGCGACGGCATGCTTGAAGACGCGGTTGCCCTCCATGCGGACATGGCCGATCGTGCCGGTGGAACTGACGCCGCCATCGACATAGAGCAGGTCGGATTTGGAGCCGTCGGTGCGGATATGGTGGGTGATGATGCCCTCATCGGGGGCAAACTCGCCTTCCCGGACCTCGATCACGACGGCGCCGCCGCCATCTCCGAACAGAACGCAGGTGCCCCGGTCTGACCAGTCGATGATGCGCGTGAAGGTCTCGGCGCCGATCACGAGGGCGCGGGTAAACAGGCCCTGCTTCAGCATCGAATCAGCTGTCGCGAGAGCGAACAGGAAGCCGGAGCAGACGGCCTGGACGTCAAACGCCGCGCCGCGCGTTATGCCGAGTTTGGCCTGCACGGCAGTCGCCGAAGCGGGGAAGGTCCTGTCTGGTGTGGTGGTGGCGAGGATGATCAGGTCGATGTCAGCCGGGGTGAGCCCTGCGGCTTCGAGCGCGCGGCTGGCCGCTGCGGTTGCGATATCGGAGGTCAGCTGACCATCGGCGGCGATGTGGCGCTGCCGGATCCCGGTGCGTTCCTGAATCCAGGCATCGGATGTCTCGACCATCTTGGCGAGGTCCACGTTGGTGAGCACGCGCTCCGGGAGATAGCTTCCCGTACCAAGGATGAAACTGCGGCGCGCCATTGGGACTGTCCTTTTCGATAACCGGAGCGACGCTATTCAGCCGCGACGCCGCCGGTTCCTATTCTTGCGAGGTTGGCGGCGATCTCGCCCTGGAAATCGCTGGCGGCCAGGTCGGCCGCCATCTCGCAGGCCCGGGCAAAGCCTCGGGCATCGGCGCTGCCATGGCTCTTGACCGAGATACCGCCGAGACCAAGCAGGACGCCGCCATTGACGTTGCTCGGGTCCATCAGTGATTTCAGCCGTTTGAGGCCGTTCATGGCAAGCACGGCGCCGGCTTTAGACATCAGGCTTTCGGTGAAGGCTTCCCGCATATGGCTGGCCAGCATGCGAGCGACGCCCTCGCCGGTCTTGAGCGCCACATTGCCCGTGAACCCGTCGGTTACGACGACATCCACGACGCCTGCAGAAATATCATCGCCTTCGACAAAGCCGCGATAGTCGATGTCGATAGCGGACGCTCGCAGCAATTCATGGGCCTCACGCACTTCCTCATGGCCCTTCATTTCTTCCGAGCCGATATTGAGAAGGCCGACCGAGGGGCGCGGCAGGCCGAGCGTTGCGCGGGCAAACGCCTCGCCCATGATCGCGAACGTCACCAGCTGCTCGGCGTCCGCCTCGACGTTTGCGCCGACATCCAGGACGGCCGTGCGCCCGCGCAGGGTCGGCCAGACGGCCGTCATGGCGGGACGATGGACACCGTCCATCTTGCGCAGGACGAGCATCGAGATCGCCATCAGTGCGCCGGTATTGCCGGCGGACACGCAGGCCCCTGCCCGGCCATCCTTGACGGCTTCGACGGCATTCCACATCGAACTGCCTTTGCCGCGCCGGAGCGCCTGGCTGGGCTTCATGTCACTCGTGATCTTGCCTTCGGCATGCACGATGGTAGCGCGGGACTGCAGATCCGCCCGGCCGGCCATCATCGGGCGCAGCAGGGTTTCGTTCCCGTGCAGGAGCACAGACATTGATGGCCGGGCGGCCAGGAATTCGGCCACGCCGTCGATGACGATGCGCGGCGCATCGTCTCCGCCCATCGCGTCTATCGAAAGCGTCTTTGAGGGCTGCATCCGGTCCTGTGCCTGCGTGGGTGCCCAGAGTCTAGGTTGGTTGGCGTGGTTTAAGCTCCGCCGCGAGGCAAGGCAACGTCTCAGATGCGACCGTGATCAGCCGTGCGGCGAGCTGCGGCGCCCGCGCCGGCCCAATCAAACCTGCCATGCAGGATTTCATCATCGGGTTGGCGCTCGAACCGGGCCAGCAGGCCGGCCAGGGCGGCGGCAAGCGCATCGATCCGATCCGGGGCAGCGGCACCGTTCCGGCGCAGGATTTCGGCCACGGATTGGGGTTTTGCCGCGGAGTCAGGCGCTGTAAGGGCCGCAAACAAGGCCTTCCCGAGCCCGGCATGACCCTGCGCGAGCGCGCGGACTTTCCGCGCAATCGAGGCATCGCCTACACCTTTTTCCCGGTAGGCCGCATCAAAACCGTCGAGAACAAGCGCGTCCAGACGCTCAATGAGGCCTGCCGCCTCGGGTCCGCCCAACTGGCTGAGCCGGACACAGGCCAGGCTCGTCAACAGCGTGACCATCCGGGCCCGGCCGTCGAATGTGTCGGGGACGCCGAATTCCCGGTAGTGAACCGGGTCCAGGGCGTGACGCAGGAGACCGCGATAGGCGTCGGACGCGGCCTTGCGGCGCGCCGCCCGGCGCTGGAACCAGTTGCCCGAAAATGCCGTCACGGATGCACTCCCATGCTTGCCAAGTCCCGTTACCTGCAGCTAGGTCGTGCGTCAAAGACCATCGGGAGTGCTTCCATGCGTAAACTTGCCATATTGGCGGCCAGTGTGTTCGCGCTTCCGTTGACGGGCTGCCTGTCCCCGTCGCTCGACTTTCACGGCTATATTCCGGACGAAGTCCAGCCTTATGAAATCAAGCCGGACGAAGACACCCGCTCATCTGTGATCGCGCAGCTCGGCTCGCCTTCGACCGAGGGCCTGTTCGACACGAATACATGGTTCTACGTGTCGGACGTTCAGGAGCGTTTTGCGTTCTATAAGCCGGAGGTTTCGGATCGCACCATCACGGCGATCAAGTTCGGCGAAGACGACAAGGTCGATGAAGTGCTGCGCTACACCGCCGAAGACGGCCAGGTGATCAGCTATGCTGCGCGGGAGACGGCAACGCGCGGGCGCGAGCTCGGCCTACTCGAGCAGATCTTCGGCACGGTGAGCAGCGTGCGCCTGCCGACGACGGATGAAGTCACGCCTGGCAACCCGACCGGCAGGCAGGGTCAGTAATCCTCTTTTGGATCGAGACAGAGAAAAACCCCGGACCGCGAGGTCCGGGGTTTTCCGTTTGATCCGTCTGCGGACTTAGTGTCCGGCGAGCACGGCAAGCATGAGCAGCGCCACGATGTTCGTGATCTTGATCATCGGGTTCACGGCCGGGCCGGCCGTGTCCTTGTAGGGGTCACCAACGGTATCGCCCGTGACGGCTGCCTTGTGGGCTTCCGAGCCCTTGCCGCCATGGTGGCCGTCTTCGATGTACTTCTTGGCGTTGTCCCATGCGCCGCCGCCCGAAGTCATCGAAATGGCCACAAAGAGGCCGGTCACGATGACGCCGAGAAGCATGGCACCGACCGAGGCCAAGGCCGCACTGGAGCCCGCGATCAGGTAGATCGCGATGAACAGGACAATCGGCGACAGCACCGGCAGGAGCGATGGCACGACCATTTCCTTGATCGCCGCTTGCGTCAGGATATCCACGGCGCGGCCATAGTCCGGCTTCACTTCGCCCTTCATGATACCCGGCATTTCGCGGAACTGGCGCCGCACTTCCTCCACCACGGCCTGCGCGGCGCGGCCCACGGCCATCATCGACATACCGCCGAAGAGGAAGGGGAGAAGACCGCCAAACAGGAGACCGACCACAACGTAAGGGTTGGCAATCGAGAAATCGACCGTGACGCCGTAGAAGAACGACCCTTCAACGGCGCGGGCCGAGAAGTATTTCAGATCTTCCGCATACGCCGCAAACAGCACGAGGGCGCCGAGACCGGCAGAGCCGATGGCGTAGCCTTTCGTGACGGCCTTGGTGGTGTTGCCAACGGCATCGAGTGCGTCGGTCGTCTTGCGGACTTCCGATGGCAGTTCGGCCATTTCGGCAATGCCGCCGGCATTGTCCGTGACCGGACCGAAGGCATCGAGCGCCACGATCATGCCGGCAACGCCGAGCATGGTGGTGGTCGCAATGGCGATGCCGTAGAGACCGGCGAGGTTGTAGGTCAGCAGGATGCCGCCGATGATGATCAGCGCCGGCAGCGCGGTGGCTTCCAGCGAGACGGCGAGGCCCTGAATAACGTTCGTGCCGTGACCGGACTCTGACGCTTTCGCAATCGAACGGACCGGGCGGTACTTGGTTTCGGTGTAGTAGGCCGTGACCACAACGATCAGCAGGGTGACGAAAAGACCCGCCACGCCGCACGCAAAGAGCTTCCAGCCGGTGATGTCTGCGGCTTCCCCGGTGACCGGATTGATCAGGCCGAGCAGGTCGCCTGCGCCTTCGAGTGTGCCGGCAAGGCCGCCGGGGAGCACTGTCTGAATGGCAATCGCGAGGCCGCCGATGGAGAGCACGCCGGTGACGATGAGCGCCTTGTAGAGCGCGCCCATGACGTCGGTTGAGCCTTTACCGAGCGTGGCGAAGAAGGTGCCGATGATCGAGGTGACGATACATACCGCGCCGATGGCGAGGGGCAGCATCATGATCTCCCCGATATAGGACGCAGAGGCGAAGTAGATGCCGCCGAGCACCATCGTCGCGACGAGCGTCACGGCGTAGGTCTCAAACAGGTCAGCCGCCATGCCGGCGCAGTCGCCGACGTTGTCGCCCACGTTATCGGCGATGGTGGCCGCGTTGCGCGGATCGTCTTCCGGGATGCCGGCTTCGACCTTGCCGACCATGTCGCCGCCGACGTCGGCGCCCTTGGTGAAGATACCGCCGCCAAGGCGGGCGAAGATCGAGATGAGCGAAGCGCCGAAGCCGAGCGAGACGAGCGCGTCGATGATTTCGCGTTTCTGGCCTTCATCGGTAAGCATCAGGCCAAGCGGGCCGGTCAGGAGACCGTAGTATCCGACAATGCCAAGCAGGGCGAGACCGACCACGAGCATACCGGTGACGGCGCCCGATTTGAACGCCATCTGGAGGCCTTCGTTGAGCCCTTTGCGGGATGCCTCAGTGGTGCGCACGTTGGCGCGCACGGAGACGAGCATGCCGATAAAACCGGCGAGGCCTGACAGCACAGCGCCGACAATGAAGCCAAGCGTGGCCTTCCAGCCGAGCGCAATGAACAGAATGACCGCGACGCCGGCGCCGACGATGGCGATGGTGCGATACTGGCGGCTGAGATAGGCGTTGGCGCCTTCCTGGATCGCCTGGGCGATCTCAATCATCCGCGGATTGCCCGAGGGGGCTTTCATGATCAAAGTGATTTGCCAGTAGCCATAGGCCACCGACAACAGACCCGCACCCAGTGCGAGAAGATACCAAGTCATAGCGTTCCTTCCTTATCCCCTTTTGCGCGCAGCCCGGAGCATGCCGGACAACGGCTGACGTATTATGACGCATTTACCTGCCAGCCGCCCTGCCGAGGCGCAATCTGCCTCAATTCAGGGGCGAGTGGGAGACGCGCCGATTCGGCCATGCTCGAAGCCCAGAGTTTCAGGCAGGTTAACGCGCGCGCCCAGCCAGGTTACGCCAAGGCCGGACCCGGCGGTCAAACGGCCAATCCGTGAAATGCGCACGCCGCAAGAAAGTGCATCTGTTTCAAGGCGTTCCCGGCTTCCGGCGGGGGCGGCGAACAGAAGCTGATAGTCATCTCCCCAGGTGGCAAGATCGAGTGCTTCGTCCAGGGTTGCGGCTTGGTCTGCGAACGCAACATCGTCCAAGGCGAGCTGCGCGCCGCAGCCCGACGCCCGCGCGAGACTGACAAGGTCGCCCAGCAAGCCGTCAGAGACGTCCATCGCCGCGCTCGCGTGCGCCGCAAGCAAACGGGCCGCCCCGGGACCCGGAATAACAGGTTCCAGCAGTTGCGAAATGTGCGGGCTTTGCTGCCCCGCGGCGCGCGCCAGAAAGCCCCGCCTTGCGCCCCCGATTTCGCTGGTAATCCAAAGCTCATCGCCAGGCGCCGCCCCGCCTCGCCGTACAGGCGCATCGGCAATGCACGCCCCGGTCAGGGTCAGGGACAGAAAAAGGCCGCTCGGCGCCGATACTGTATCGCCGCCGATCAATGAAATGCCCCAGGCTTCAAGCTCCGCGCCGAGAGCGCCAGCAAAGGCAGCGAGGTTCGCCTCTGTCCGGTCCGAAGGCCAGCCCAGCACCAGAAGTGCTTCCAGCGGCAGCGCGCCGCTCGACAGGATGTCGGACACATTCACACGAACGAGTTTGCGCGCGAGGCTTTCGACTGGATCACTTGCCAGGAAATGAACGCCCTCGATCATCGCATCGGTGGTGATGACCACTGGCCCTGCCTGACGCGACAGTTCGGCTGTGTCATCACTGAGCCTGGCCGCGCCGGGCGCGCGGGCGAGTGGGGCAAAGTATCGCTCGATCCAGCCACGCTCGGACATCAGGCGTCGTCCGGACGCAGGCGGGCGCTACAGCCCTTCACGGCCGATAGCGTAAAACCGGTCGCGGCGCTGACGCTTCAGTTCGACCGGCGTCAGCCCTTCCAGGTCGCGCAGCGCGGCGTCCAGCGCCTTGGCAGCGGCGGCCATTGCGCGCTGCGGGTCGCGGTGCGCGCCGCCGACGGGTTCCTTGACGATGCCATCGACAATCTTGTGGCGCATCAGATCAGGCGCTGTGATACCCATCGCTTGCGCCGCGTCCTTCGCCTTGGCAGCGTCGCGGTAGAGAATGGAGGCGCAGCCTTCCGGCGAGATCACCGAATAAATCGAGTATTCCATCATCAGTACACGGTTGGCTGCCGCGATGCCGATGGCGCCGCCAGACATGCCTTCGCCGATGATCAGCGTGACAAATGGCACGCCGAGGGACAGCCCGCGCTGTGTGCCGCGCGCGATCGCTTCTGCCTGGCCGCGTTCTTCGCCGCCCTTGCCAGGATAGGCGCCGGCCGTATCCGGAAAGCTGAGGACGGGCATGCTGAACTTTTCGGCGAGGTCCATCAGGCGCACGGCTTTGCGGTAGCCTTCGGGGTGCGCCATGCCGAAATTGTGCTTCAGGCGCTTCTCGGTGGTGCGGCCCTTTTCGTGGCCCATGATGACGACGGAGCGCCCGCGGAACCGGGCGAGGCCGCCGATGATCGCTTCGTCATTGCCGAAATGGCGATCACCCGCGAGTTCTTCGAACTCTTCGAAGATGCCTCCGATGAAATCCGAAAAGTGCGGCCGGTCAGGATGGCGGGCAACCTGCGTCACGCGCCAAGCGTCGAGATCGGAGTAGATCTGCTTCAGCTGCTTGGCCGATTTCGTCTTCAGCTTGGCAAGCTCGTCGGTGATCGATGGACCGTCCTTGCGCGCAGCAAGGGCTTCGAGTTCGAGGATCTTCGAATCGAGTTCAGCGATCGGCTTTTCAAATTCCAGATAGGTAGGCATGGCGCTTTCTAACTTGTCGCTTGCGCTTCGCCTAGCGGGGTTATGACGGAAGCGTACGGCCCGGCATCACCATGGCGGGTGACATCAGGACACCCAGCAGAACCGGAAACACGAAAAAAATCAAGGGCAAGGTCAGCTGGGCGGGCAGCGCCATCGGCTTTTCTTAGGCATAAAGGATGCGGCGCCGGTGCAGGTCCTGCAGCCGCTCAAGGTCTCCATGGATATCTCCAATGATGCAATGGACGTGTGCATTCATTTTAACGCCATAAGGCGTGAAGGCGGCACACAAGAGGCCGGCTCAATCGCAGCCTGCAAGGATCTGCGCAAATTGCGCCGTATCCACATTGCCGCCGGTCACCAGCACGCCTACGCGCTTGCCCTTAAGTGCAGGGGGCAACCGGTGCATCGCTGCGGCGAGCGCCGCTGCGCCGCCCGGCTCCGCCACGATCTTCAGATGCCGGAAGGCCTGCCGCACGGCGTCCCGCACTTCGCCGTCGCTGACCCGCAATCCGCCGGCCAACAACCGCTTCCCGATGGCGAAGGTCAGCTTGCCCGGCTCGGGCGTCAGGATCGCATCGCAGATCGAACGTGTGCCCGGTTCGTTTGCCAGAATGTGTCCGGCTTCCAGCGAGCGCGCCCAATCATCATGCGCCTCCGGCTCGGCCGCCCAAATCCCGGTTGCAGGCGACAGCCGCTCGAAGGCGAGCGCAATGCCCGATATCAGACCTCCGCCGCCCGTGCAGCAGATCAGGGCGTCCAGCGGCTCGTCCGCCGCGTCCATCTGACGGGCAAACTCGAGACCCGCCGTGCCCTGCCCCGCGATGATATCCAAGTCGTCATAACTCGGCACAACGACAGCGCCGCGTTCACCGGCAATGCGGGCGCTGATGGCCTCGCGGCTTTCGGCATTCCGGTCATACAAGACGATTTCGCCGCCATCGGCTTTGACCCCGCCGATCTTCACCTGGGGAGCATCCGAAGGCATCACGATGACCGCTGGCAAACCTAGCAGACGTGCTGCGCGGGCGACGCCCTGGGCATGATTGCCGGACGAGAAGGCCACGACACCCGTCTTGCGTTGCTGCGGTGTCAGTTGCGCGAGCCGGTTGGTGGCGCCGCGTATCTTGAAGCTGCCCGTCAGCTGCAGGCACTCGGCCTTGACGAAAATCCGCGCGCCCGCAGCGGCGTCGATCGCGGCATGCGTCAGCACGGGCGTCTCACGCACAAATCGCCGGACACGTTCGGCCGCGGCCAGCACACTGTCAAAATCCGGGAGCTCAACACCAAGCGTCATGCGCGCGTTTCTAGACGCCGCGTGCAAGGATACAACTGCAAAAAAAGCGTAAGTGCGATCAGATCTTCGCAGCGGCCTGTTTCACCAGGTCACGCGCAAACTCCGCCGTGTCCGGATTGTCCAGCGCGTGCGCGAGGACCGCTTCGAAATAGCCGGTCTTGTTGCCGCAATCATGCACCGAGCCTTCAAACTCGTAGGCATAGAAAGGCTGGATTTCCATCAGCCGGTCCATCGCATCGGTCAGCTGGATTTCGCCGCCGGCGCCCGCGCCCTGCTTTGCCAGCAGACCGAAGATTTCAGGCTGAAGGATGTAGCGGCCCGTGATGGCGAGATTTGACGGCGCCGTCGCGATCGGAGGCTTCTCCACCATGCCCGACATGCTGATCAGGCGGCCATCGCGCGATTTCGGCGCAATCACGCCGTAAGCAGACACGCGGTCCTGCGGCACTGGATCGACCGCGATGATGTTGCCGCCAACCTTTTCGAAGGCATCGGCCATTTGCTTCAGGCCGGACGGCTTGCCCTTGACGATGACGTCCGGCAGCAAGACCGCGAATGGCTCGTTGCCGATCACATCGCGGGCGCACCACACCGCGTGGCCAAGACCCAGCGGGGCCTGCTGGCGCAGGAAGCTTGAACTGCCCGCGGGCAGCCGCGAGGCTTCAACCGAGGCCAGGATATCGAGCTTGTTTTTTGCCTTGAGCTGCGTCTCGAGTTCATAGGCATGGTCGAAATAGTCCTCGATTGCGCTTTTGCCGCGCCCCGTCACGAACACGAAATGCTCGATCCCCGCCTCACGGGCCTCGTCCACAACGTACTGGATCACCGGGCGATCGATGACGGGCAGCAGTTCTTTCGGAATCGATTTGGTCGCTGGCAGCACGCGTGTGCCAAGGCCAGCCACCGGGAAAACCGCTTTTCTGATTCGCATTCAGACCTTCCTGTTTCGGGTCATATTGGTTGATACCCGGCAACACCGGCATGCCCTGTCCAGCAAATCAACTGCCAGTTTGGCCCTGCTATAAACCGACCTCGAGCATCGAGCCCGCGAGCGACAGAGATAGAAGCAGAGCCAGGACCAACCCGGTCGAGTGCCAGAGCCATGACCGCGCGGGCGCCCCAAGTTCGCGTGCCAGGCGAATCTGAAGCGCCCGGGCCGGCGATTGTCCCGGCATGGGCGTAGCGGCTGCGTCTGTTGCAGAGACACCGGAGAGCGGCGATGCCGGATCGGCCTTACGCAATTCCGGCGGGTGATTGGCAGGTTTTTTCTTCGCTTGCATCTTCGTCGCCCTGATTGAACGCGCACACTATTAGGGCGTCAGTCCTAAACCTTGACTAACACTGCATTCGCAAAAAGTCAGCGGTTCGCGTGAGGGTTAATGCTTCACTAATTTGATCGTTAACGTAATGGGGCCGTAGGAACTGAAAGCCGGGAATGGCTTTTGAGGTCGCGGGGGGACCTTCGCCAAGAGCCAGATGCCGCTGGGACTTGAAGCGCCCAGCCTCGAGGAAGATGTGCCCGGCGTTTCGAATGCAATCGGTTGCTCCGGGGGAATTTGGAGCATTATCGGCCTCGCCAAACCCGCCACGGACCCCTGCGTTCGCGATTGCCGCGCTGATCATTCTGTTTTCCGTTGATGCGTCTCACAGCACTTGCGACCAAGCTCGACGGCGGCGCCGCGTGTTACGTTCAGCCACGGCACGGCCGCGGCGGACGCGCCGTCAATATGCACAAAATCCGGTCGATGTTCGAGAAACTGCGGCGAGATCCGCGTATCCCGGGGGCAGGTTCATCCGCGCGACCTCGATCGACGAACTGGCGCAAATGTTCAATCTGCTTAAAGACGACATGTCGATCGTCGGCCAGCGCCCCATCATGCCGCATAAGCGCAAACACGATGGTCCGCACATCGAAGGCTACGACGCGGCGCGGCCGGGCGTCACCGGTTTGCGGAAATTGCGCGGCCGCAACGAGCTCAGCTTCCAGCAGCGCGCCGAACTTGGCACAGAGTATGTTCCCGGCTGGAGCCTCGGCCAGGCCCTGCGGATCATCATGACGACCATCCCGGCACTGATCTTCTCAACCGGCGCGTACGAGGCCACCCGACGGTCCACGTTGAACGGCAAACACACGGCGCAGAACGCCGTCGCTGAGCGAGGCATCCGGTGGACCGTCCGCGACCTTCCGACCGCCATCCATCACGATCACGCGGCTACAATACCGCGCCGCGAGCTCAAGATCGTGCAGCACCACCATCACCGCGCGGCCACTGGCAGCTTCGTTCGACAGGGTCTGCATCAGCGACAGCTGGTGCGAGATGTCGAGCGATGCACACGGCTCATCAAGCAAGAGGCTCGGAGCCGGACTGACCAGGAGGCGGGCGAGATGCACCCGCGCCTGTTCCCCGCCGGACAAGGCCTGGACCGAGCGCCCGGCGAGGTGGGCCGCATCTGACTTTACCAAAGCCGCATCCACAGCCGCACGATCCGCAGTACCCAAGCGGTCATACGGCGCGGGAGATTCTATAAAACGGCCAAGGGCTACGACATCTTCGGCGCGCAGATTCCACGCGACGGAACGCAACTGTGGCAGCCATGCAAGCGTGCGCGCCCGCGCTGACCGGCTTATCCGGTCGGCGTCTGCTTCTCCGAACCGCACGCTTCCCGACGTGATTGGGGTGACACCCGCGACCGCCTTCAGCGCCGTACTTTTGCCCGCGCCGTTCGGGCCAGCCATCGCCACAAACTCACCCGGCGCCAGGGAAAACGACAGGCCATCAACAACTGGCTTGCCCCCCAGATGAACAACAAGTCCGCTTACGGATATCATGCCGCTGATCTCCCAAGCCGCGCCGCAATCCAGATGAACACGGGCCCGCCCAGGAGTGCAGCTGCCACGCCGAGCTTCAGCTCCTGTTGGAGAGGAAGAATCCGGACTGAGATGTCCGCGACCAAAAGGATCATGCCGGCGAACAGCGCCGATGGAACAAGCAGACTTTGCGGATCATGTTTCACGTAGGGGCGCATGATATGCGGCGCCACGATACCGACAAAACCAATGGTTCCGGCGGTAGCCACGCTGGCACCGGCCAGCAGGGACGTTCCGCCGATTACAAGCAGGCGCGTGCGCCGCGGATCTGCGCCGAGGCTCGTTGCCGTCTCCTCGCCGAGACTGAGCGCCCGCAGGCCCGGCCCGGCTATCAGCACAAGCGCTGCGCCGATCAGTAGCGCCGGCGCTGCAAGCAGGGTGTCCGCCCACGAACGGTTGGCCACCGAACCCATCATCCAGTTGACGAGATCGGAAAGGCTATACGGATTAGGCGCCAGATTCATTGCGAGCGACATCAACGCACCCGCCAGGCTCGAAAGGCCGACACCGATCAGCAGTAGTGTCACACTTCCCGCCCCGCGCATCGAGGCAATGGCAAGGATCGCCGTCGCCGCGGCCGCGCCCAGAATGGCCGCCAATGGAAGAACCAGCGGGCTGAGCGCCGCAAAGCCGAAGAAGATCGCAATCACCGCCCCTAGCGCTGAAAACGCGGACACCCCCAGCACGCCGGGCTCCGCCAGAGGGTTTTGCAAAAGGCCCTGAAGTGCGGCGCCCGCCAGCCCCAGCGCTGCACCAACGACAAAAGCCGCGGCCGCCCGCGGTATGCGGATCTCCCAAACGATCGTGCGCCCCGCCTCATCGCCCTGCCCGATCAATGCGGCCAGCGTGTCCGAGATTGGCATCGGCGCCGTGCCAGCCAGCGCCGACAAAGCGAAGAGCGCAGCCGACATCAGCACAAGGATCATTGTGAGCCGGGTCATGGCGCGCCTCGCGCGGCATCAGCGATCGCGAGCGCCTCGTCGGCAATGAACCAAGCGGGACACGAGATGCGCGCTTCGTCCATCTCGATCACATCGGCCTTCTCGATCAGCCGCTGCATCACAGGGTGGCGCGACAAGGACCAGCGATCCGTTGCATCATCGTCAAACCCGAAGAAGGCCGTCACCATCAGGCGTGGCGGCGCGCGGACCAGTGCCTCAAGTGGCAGGCTCGCCCAGCCCTGTCCGTCATTCGCGTTCTGCAGCCCCGCATGACGCAGCACAGCATCAATGAGTGTATCGCGGCCGGCGCTGACGCCGCCCGGCGTGACGTACAGCGCGGACGCGCTGCGTTGCGCCTGAGGCGCCGGCATCGCGTCAATCAAGACCTCAGCACGGCCCGGCTGTCCGATCTCGGCCGCGACCTCGCGCAGGAGCCGGGCCGTACCCTGAATGTCATCTGCATAGCCGAGCTGCACGGTCCGGATGCCAAAACGCTCATAGAAAGCGAGCGCCTGCGGATCACCGCCAAAGCTGCGCACAACCAGATCAGGCTGCAGCGCAATGACATCTTCCGCGGCGGCCCGCACCTTGGGGATGCCTGCCGCCTTGCGCCTCAGGTAACTGAACTGCCGCTCGGCATCCTTCGACACAGCCAAGATCTGGCCACGATCTGCAAGCGCGAGCACGAACTGATCCGCGCAGTAATCCAGCGATACGATTGTTGGACGGGCCGGCTCGGCCTGCGCGAAACCGGCCAGACAAATCACAAAAAAGGCGGTCAGCCTGCGTTTCACTTGAGCTTGAGCCCCACAAGAACACCGGCGCCCGGGCCATTGTAGCCGAAGACGTCAACCACTGTTTCATCGAACAGGTTTTCGCCCCGCAAAGTCAGGGCCACGCCGTCCGTGATCGGATATTCTGCTGTCAGCGACGCAAGTGTGTAGGCCTCAAGGGCTACAAGGCGTGACGGAAAGGAGCCGAAATCGAAATCCCGCTGCTCCCCCACATGGTCAAGCGCGAGCCCCAGGCGCAGGCCATTCTCCTCGACCTGCCAATCCGCGCTCAAGGATGCGGACAACTCCGGAACGCGGACTTCATCCGCGCCCGCATCATTTTGCGAGTCAAACACTGTAGCCTGCCCGGATAGAGCCAGATTGGACAGCGCCTGCCAACGGCCGGAGAGTTCGATGCCGCTGCGTTCGCTCTTTCCCATCCGGTTGCGCGCCGTTGACGTAAAGTCCGGATTGAACGCGGTGAAGATTTCGTTCTCGAGGTCGGCTTCGAAATACACGATTTCCACCTCCGCCGCGCCCAGGTCCTGCGCCCAGCCAATTTCCCATCCCTGCGATTTTTCCGGCTTCAGCTCCGGGTTTCCAACGAAGCTCCCGGTGAAGAAACCAAACAGCTCCGTGAACGTTGGGTTCTTGACGCTGGTAGCGATAGACGCCCGCAGCCGCCCACCCAGATCGTCAAAGGCATACCCCGCACCGGCGTGCCAGGTCTCCGCATCATCGAACCGGCCTTTGTTATCGTCAAACCGGGCCGATGCCGAAACATCGAGCGCCGCGAACGACAGACCGTACTCGCCGGCGACGGCGAGGGCTTCAAAGGCTTCTGACGCATTCGTCAGGCCGCCAAATTCCACGTCTGCTCGTTCATAGGTTTCACGCTCGAAATCCACGAGACCCGCGACGCGGTGTACGCCGGTGGTGTAGCCGGGAGACCAGCTGATTTTCGTGCGCTCACCCGTTGCGGTATCCGCAAGCGCCCCGTCACTGAAATTGTCGCGCGCAACTTCATTGAAGCTAGCCCGGATGACGTGATCAAGCGGCCCGGCCATCCCGCGCAGCGCACCGCCAACCAGCTGTTGCTCACCTTCAGTGCGCCGGTCGGCATCGTTGAGCCGACCGTCAAAATCCGTATCGGTATCGAAGTCGGACTCTGTCCGACGGACGAGGCCGACCAGCGA
>Ga0247833_1004163_pt1 | contig 18364 bp, 16 predicted proteins | sample LaCruzMarch2015__7_FD_187117 | JGI IMG/M metagenome (GOLD analysis project Ga0247833, IMG submission 187117) | Freshwater microbial communities from meromictic Lake La Cruz, Castile-La Mancha, Spain - LaCruzMarch2015_8m | ecosystem: Environmental > Aquatic > Freshwater > Lake | place: Spain... | reverse complement strand
CGGCCAAGGCCTCCCCTACTTCGCAAGCAGCTACTACACCGCAGCCAGGCTGGCCTTCTCCACGTATTTCGCTCCCAACCGGCAGATTCCCTCGCCAGGTGTTTTTGGTTCGCTGCCTTCTCGGGCGGCCATCCTGGAGTCCCTGGGCAAGGCGCTCAAAAGCGGAGACAAGAGCCTGATCGGCAACAAGGGCTTCCGGCGGTTCCTGAAAACCGAGAGGGGAAGCCACTTTGCCATCGATGATAAGCTGGTCGCCACAGACGAACGCTATGACGGACTCTTCGTGCTGCGCACCGACACCGACCACGATGCGGAAACCGTCGCTAATGTTTACAAAACGCTCTGGATGGTTGAAGACACGTTCCGCACGGCCAAGAGCATCCTGGAGACGCGCCCGATTTACCACAAATGCGATGAGACGATCCGCGGGCACGTGTTCTGTTCGTTCCTGGCTCTGTGCTTGAAGCGGGAACTCGAAATCCGACTGGAGGATAAAGGTCTCGCTGCCGAGTGGGCCGAAGTCATTCGAGGCTTGGACAATCTCCAGCAAGGCGAGGTCATCCTGCAAGGCAGCCGCTTCCTGCTGCGCGGCGAGATCAAGGGGCACGCTTCTCAGGCGGTTCGCGCCGCCGAAGTGGCCCTGCCGCCGGTCCTTCAGGAACTTACCTGAGTAGAGGTTGGGGCGAAAATGTAGTGCCAACGATTTTTTGGCACCGCTTAACCTGTTGATGTTCAACTCTTCCGTTTTTCAAAGTGTAGAAGACGGGTCAAAGTGAGCCTCAGCCGCGATTCACGTGGGCATCACCGCAAAACCATCATTTCGGGGTCACGCGACGTAAAGTGAATGTAAAGTAAGGGGGGGTACTTTACATCGAAAAGGGGTTTTTTGAGGGCTGAAAATCGGGCGTTTTGTGAGCGTAGTATGCTCATTATCAACCACAAACACAATCAGGAGGGTTGAGGGGGTGTCTCGAAAAAAAGTGTAAAGCTGAAAAAACAGGTTCTCATGGAATTTGGGGGATGGTCGCTCCAATAGTTGGCTAAGTCATTGATATATAATAGTTATCCTTGCTCGTCTCGTCGCGTTTTTTCGCTCGGCAGGTTGACACGGGCGCTCGGCGCTCGGAAGATTATCGTTTACGGCTAACCACGTCGCAGAAAAAATGGTGCGGTCCCAGCAGACACCCCTCCCCAAAGAAAAGTGTCCGCATATCACTTCACCGGCCAATCATCCGACGTTCGCACCGGCGCCCGCATCTGCCGGGAACCTTGCACAGAACTTTGCAACTTTTGAGCGTTCATCCGTTTGAGAAAATTCCTATCCACGAACTACTTGCAGAAACTGACTTCAGACATTTGGAAGCAATATGTTCTAACCGGTTTATGATGTTTAACTTATAACCGGACACTCGTGATTTTTTCTGTATTACGTCAAGGAAACATCGGGTTTTTACGGCTGTTGAATGATTACGGGAGCCGATTTGGGCTGCTCCGGTGAAGGGGTGTTTTCGAGTGTGAAACCTGTAAGGCCTTCGCGGTTTTCTTTCGGGTTGAGCTGGTTCACAAACTTTTCCAGATAGCTCGTCCCTTTGAAGGGCGTCCGCGAGGCGCCAAAACTTTTCCTCTGCAACTCGGCAAGGGGCAGTTTTTCGGACCACTCCAACACATCTTTTTCATCGGAGTTTCCGGAGACCGTTAAAGTCATGCGACCACCGAGCAGAAAAACAACAATGGTTTCTCCGGAGCTTCGCTGGCTCGAAAGCGCGGGCACCCCCGATATTCGCTTGATTTGGTCATGGCCGCCACTGCCCGCAAACAAGCCGAGCATGTCCGGCAGGAAAGCCGTATCGGTTAGAACAAGGAGGATATCGGTCAGCTTGGGGTGGGGTGTCCCGGAAGCATCCATCGGCGGCACATACTGGTAATGGCGGGCGATTATGGTGACCGGCTTGCAAGAAACTTCAAAAACGCTCCGCCCGGTGGAAGCGAGGAGTTTCCAATTCTCCGGAGCGGACGGCAACCAGCTGATCAACTCACCAGCGGGCACGGGATAACAAGGCGGTGGCAGGGGCGAAGGCACGAGGGATTCAGCGGACGCCCGGCCGATCGAAAAAGCCAGCGCTGGAATCGCGACGAGGCAGGCGGCAAGATTGTTGGAAATATTCATAAAATGTTAGGGCGCGAGAGTCTCGATCCGGCCGATGTTGTAGCGGAAGAGCGGTCGCAGGTCATCAGCCGTGCCGAGAATTTTGTCCGGACCGGCCGCATCTAGATCCATTCCTGTGCCATTGTAGATTCTTCTTCTCGGCTTGTCTCCCTGAGAGCCATCCAGCATGAAAGGCCAAGTGTTGGCATTGCCTTCGCTAAAGGCAATGAGATCCACCGGATTGTAACCCGAATCTCCAAAATCATTCGTGCGTGAAATGAAGACCGACTCGCGGGTTTCCGCCGTCGCCACGAAAGTTCCCCCGGGTTGCTGCTGCTTCAGCGACTGGGCCACCAGATGCACTTTGAAATCCGCCGACTGGGTGGTGAGCAGCCCGATCATATCGCGCGGCAATTTTTCCTTCAGGAAGTCGTTGGCTCCGGTATCGGACACTCCGGCAATCTGACAAAACTGACCAGCATAGACATAGACATCGGTGGGCAAGCCAAACGAGGCAGCTCCCGAGGCCAAGGTATGATTGTTGATGTTGTCCACAATCTGATCCCGCCGGCCAGCGGGGACACGATCTCCAATCACGGAGGCAATCGGTCCGCGTCGTGCCATCGTGGAATCGGCATCGGCCCACGGATAGAGGGAGGCATTCAAATTGACCTTCCCTTCCGTGTGGCTGGCATACGACTGGTCGTAGGGCATGGACATCAGCTCAAAAATCAACCAGTCCGGCACCGTGGAGCTGTCATTCGCGGGCTGCAGGCTCAGGGTGGACCAAGGACGGTCTCGGAATACGCCGGTCGAAACGATGGACATCCAGCCAATATTGGGGGCTCCCATAATATTCACCGCATTGTGCGTGAGCATGCGGTTCCCCTTGTTGTAAAGCCCCTGCCTTCCGTAGAGATGCGCGAGAGTCAGATCGGGATAGGCCAGTTTCGAGGAGTCTCCGTAAGAGGAGGCGGTTGTCACGATGCTATTCATTCCTCCCCATGTTGCGCCCGAGGAGTCCGTGGATGGCCGCCATGCCGCGAGGTTATGCATCAAACGCGGATCATCAATTTCCAGGGAGTGATCCTGAATGGCTCCAAGAAGTGGATCATACGTCGCGCTGATCTCCAGCCTGTCAGTGACGTTCGGAGGGATCGTCATGAGCGCCTGACTGGAATCGCCCGCGAGGTCGATAAGCTTTCCACTCGTGACGGAAAATCGGAAACGAATTACGAGTGAAACCGGTTCATTAGTATCGAAAGGCCCGACAAAGATGCTGGAGAATGCGTTGTAGGTGTTCATCGATAAGGCCGTATTGGCCTCTGGACAGAGCGGAATATTGACACCGGACCCTGTTGCATAAACCCTCTGGCCTCCCGAGGCGGAGGAATCGGTGTATGTCCATCTATTGCTGTAATGCTGGGCCGAACCGTTGAGTCTGCCGTCCGACTCCACACTGATTTCGGTGAGAATAATCGCAAATCTTTGGGAGACGAAACTGCTCGGAGTAAAGTTGGCGTAACCGGGGGGAATAGATGCGACGGCGGCGGCATCAATAAACACCGGGGGGCCGACGAATCCTTCAGGCAGCCAAAACTCGCACCGCGGCCTGATGGAGAGGTTGACCTTTCCGGCCGGAGCAGCCGTCACAAAGCCAGGCACATATTCGGGAAATGCAGCACTCCCGACGGTCACCGCCCCCGCGGCAGTGGATTGCAAGCGCACGCCAATTTCATTCACCAACGGGTGGCGCCCGGTAGCTCCGACTCGGCGGGTCGAGTCCGTTGGCGAAACAAGCGCTGTCAATCCATGGGCCATCATCTTGGAGTTGTTCGTATCGTCAGCGGCAAGCCCGCCCGGGATTGGTTCAATATCTGCCGCGCCCGCACCCAGGCCCCCGCCGCGTGGTGAAACACTCGATCCGACAGGAGTGCCTCCCTGCGCATTGGAAAGCATGGAATCGCCGGCGCGGATGATGTTGTAGGCCACGCACTCCGCCTCGCCATCGCCCCATTTCCCGGAAAAGCTGGTGCTGCCAAATCCCGGCCAATCGCGGCGGCTCAACTGGGCGAGCCATTGGCGGTGCATCCCCTCAATGTGACCCCTCGAAGAGTAAAACATGTCGAACCAATTCAAATGGCGTGGATCCCAATTTTTATTGTACCCAAAAGATGGAAACACAAAGAACCGCAGGGAGTCGGTTCTGTCATCCCACATATAGCCAGGGCCAAAGGCACCCATCGGAATCATGCTATAAGAATAGGAATTGGCGGCATTTCCAATGAAGAGGTCGCGATTCAACCAGATGCGGTGCTGGCCCCATGGCGAGTATTCGGGGGCCCGTCCCTGGGTCGTGATATCGAATTTGTTCCTCTCGTAAATGTCGTTTCCAACCATGCTCTTCCACTCGGTCGTCGAGGAAAACCTGCCAACCGCAAGTTTGCTATCCCCCGATGCTAGAGAGTTGCCGAATTCATCCTTGTTGTTGATGTAATCTCTTTCCGCGGAAATCCCGGCATGCTGGTAGGTGGCCAGCGAGAGAGCGGGGGTCATCGAGTCGAGCTTGGAGAGGTCCACGCTGCTGGGATGACCGCTCAGGTTTTGAAGGTCGCCGCGACCCCCCATGCTAACCGGCTTCGGGCTGAAATCGATCTGGGCTTTACCCGCCGTGTTGAGGTTGACTTTCGAGGTCTCGACATCGGTCCAGTAAGCATAACGGCCGCCGACGCGCTTGGTCGTGCCGATCGTCGCCGCAGTTGTCCCGTCCTCGAAGACATAGACCCAGTCCACATCCATTTTCGGCGGATTCGGAAAATCCGCATTTTTCGAGAGTAAGCTGTAGTTTCCACCAGCATCCGTGGGCACATTGAGCGCCACCCGGTCTCCGCTGGAATAGCCCGAGTGCAGATCGTGTCGCGCCCATTGCGCGCCGTTCCAATAAACCAGCCGACCGGGCGCAACCCCCCACGCGCTCTTGGCGGGAATGTTGTTCCGCAATTTTCCCACCGCATCATCGACGGCCATCATGGCCAACCCGCTGGCCTTCTGGCTCTCCAAATGCGAAGCGGCCATGCGGCGCTCCAGGGCCGCGCTGGTGAACATGACAACCACGAGGAGAGTCACAATCACAAGCGCCCCCAGCACCAGGATCAGCGCGAAGCCATCCCTGTGTTTTGCGGGAACTCCCGGGAGCCCCGATTTGGACAGAAAGAATTTCATGAAGTTCTTCTAGGTTGGTGAGGGAAGCTGGATCCTCGTGGAATACACGCGGACATCGGATTTCAAGTTCGCCGGCAGCCCGTTGATAAAAGCCCGGATGTCGGTCCAGAAATTGGCGGGATCCACAAACAAACCGCTTGCCGGAACCAGCGTCGCGGTGATCCGTCCCACCGCCCGGGGGCTCACGACGACCAGGGCCACTTCCAGGGACCGTGGCAATACAGGAGGCAGAATCGTGCGCACGGGGGTGGGCAACGGAATCCGATATCCGCGCCGGGAATCATATTCGTAGGTCGGCCCGACCTGAGTGGCTGTGGCCAGCAGGGTGGCAGGCGATGAATAGTAGGCTATCGGGTTTCCTTCCATGTCGATCGCACGCACGAAGAGCGCCAGCACGCCATCCACGAACCACCCGCGCAGAGGGGCGCCCGTTTCCGGAACCGCCAGATTATTGACCAGTGCGTCATTGAGCCAGGTTCCCGGGTCGGAGTAAACTTTGAAGTCTGGGGAATCCGCGCCGACCGCCAGACGCCGAAGTTGAGGCTTGGGATGCGCGGGGTCCGTCACGTCCCAATACACAAAATAGCCGACAATTCCGATGTCCCCGTCCGGATTTGAAGCGCTGACCGGGGCCTGGAAAAAGATGGCGTGCGGGTTGCGGAAGTCCGCGCTAATCGTCGAGGGGGTTAGAAGAAACTGCAGGCCGAGTTCATTCGTATTCGTCGTGCGCGCCCGGTAGAGTGGCAAGCGGACTCCTTCAAGCTCTCGGGCCATGAAATCGAGCGCGGTGCGCGCGTTTTGCCGCGAGGAAGTCCGGGCGAACACATCCTGCCAGATCGCCGAGGTCCGCCCGATCACGGTCAAGACAAGAGCCATTAACATCACGGCGATCGCCGAGGCAACCAAAAGCTCGATGAGCGTGAAAGCACGCCTCGCCTCCAACCTATGATCCGCGTTATTGTTTCGTGGCTTCATATGGGGTCAACGAGGTCGCGAAGATTTGCTTTTCCCGGTTGGCCGAGACCGCCTGCAGTGGGAATTCAATGGTTCCCGTCACCTGCATCCGCGTAGGCGATGAAACCTGCTGGCCTGCGGCCGTGCAGAGATACATGGCATTCGTCAAGGGCGCGGGTGCCGGGCCGTTGGTTCCCGAGAGGAGAAACACCCCGTCCGCATCGAATTCATACCAGCGGAAAAATGACGTGTGGGTGGCAGCCAGAGTATCGCCGGTCACAGTCGAATACTTGGACCCATGCAGGTCGGATAGCACATAAGAAACGATGTTGCCCATGGCCGTATCCCGATGGGCCGCCATTTCCGTCTGCAACCCGGTCGAGAGCAGTCCGACTAGGGCGATAATGGCAAACGCGAAGATCCCAAGAGCAATCGCAACCTCCACCAGCGTGAAGCCGGGAGAAGAAAGCCCGGCATTCCCACGAAAAAAAAGAGAAAATCGTCTCGTCAACATATCTGGGCTACGGCTGGGTCATCCGCACGTTGCCTGTGGCCCGGTTGAAGTCGATTTTCACCCAGTTGCTTGACGTGGCCAGAGTTCGTCCGGGGAGGTTCTCGATCAGATTCAGCACGGCACTGTCGCCCGCCCCGGCTGCCTGCACCTGCCCGCCGGGGCCGAAGAGCACAACAGCCAATGAGGACGGATCAACCGTCTCACCACGGCAGGAAGTCGCAGGCAGCGGGGGAAAGAACCTGGGATTTGCCTTGAACACGTCGTTGTCGCCGCCGGAATTCTCAAACCGCACGCGCACCGGCAACGTCTTCCAACCGGTCCCCTGCACCCAGTTGCTGCTCGTGGGCTGGCTGCCATCCAACGGACGTTTCAAGGTCAGGATGCAGTAGGAACGAAAGGCCTCCGAACCGCTGTTCTTAAAGACCATGGCCGAGAGAGAATTGCGCGAGATCGCCTCGTTGCGCGCCATCAGGGCGAAGTCTGAAACCGAGATCCCCGCCGTCCGCAATGGCGATCCCCCCGCCAAGACCCTCGCCCCCATGGTTGCCAAAATGAAAATCACCGCCACCACTGTGAGCAACTCCACCAAGGAAAACCCAGATCGAAAGCGCGAACGCGAACCATCAAGCGAGGGAGAGCCCTGAATGGAACATCGTCTCATAAGAGCAAGAGTTTTGTATTTGATGGCCGGGTTAATTGCAGTAATCTATTCAAAAGCTGAAATTGGCGCGCGGCTGGATCATTGCTTTCGTAGCTCACACTGGGAGAAGTGAGGGATTCCTTGAGTTCCCCGGCAATCTTTGCCAGGACAACCCGGGTCTCCTGTCTTTGTTTTGTCGAATTGTTCAAGCGTCTCACACCCTCTTGTGTGGACGAGAACATCGAAGCGAAAAGAACGAGAATGACAGCAAGAATGGCTGTGGAGACGATTACGATGACAATCTCGACCAAGCTGAACCCCCCACGTAAAAATAGCGGGAGTCTAATCTTGTTGTCTGGAGCGCTGGAGTGCATTTGAAGGCAGGTGGGGACAATAGAAAAGTAGAGGAGAAGACGGCATATTCAAGTTTAGACTAATGCACATTGGTGCGCATTTGGCTGCCCCCCTCAATTCGTGTGGATGAGCCTCGCATTCCGGCGGCCAATGCCGTCGGCGTCACTGTGGTCAAAGCTGGGGATGGCGGGCGTTTCCTGTCTACCTTCCTGCATCTGCACGGTCTGTGGCAAGGCATACTGAAACGTCCCGAAAGTTCGGCGTTGGCGGAAAAAACGTTTTAATGGGAAAGATGAGAGCTGTCGAGCGGCCCTGACGGACATCAATTGCGCGGCGATGTTGCCGATGGCCCCCCTCTATCCTGCGAAATGTTCTGAATGACGCCGAAGTCAACAACCCCGGGATAAATCCGGATATCTGCCAAAGCCCCGGTGAGCGGCATCTGTCCATGTTCATTGGCACCGAACGCAAGGAAATTATCATCCGCAGTGGTTACCACTCCCGGAGGCGTCCGGTGCATCTTTTCTTCGTTGCCGTTGACGTAGAAACCAATTTCGCCCGAATTGTTTGCTATCGTCAGAGCCACATGCGTCCACTGGCCCGGGGTGAGTTGGTAACCGCACTGAAGACGTTTCACGACTTTTTTGTCCAAACCCTCCGGCATTTGCGAAATCACGAGCTCCAATTTTCTGTCTGTCAGCTGCAGACTCCATCCAAAAGTGAGGTCGTTGCTCGTCCTACCCACAAGGAATTCTGATTTTGGCTCCGCACTCTCGTCGCCGTCCCATCTGACCCACATCGCAACGGTAATTCCACCGTCCGGCTGGTCCAATGGGATTTTGTCCGAGTCCGGCAGCAACAGGACGGAGGGCGCTTTTTGAGTCCGACCGAGCAGCTTAACCGAAGGTTTTTTCAACTCCTCATCCTCCGAGAACTCCATTGAGGAGAGTCCTTTGGCTTCCAGTTCCGTGGAGAGACTTCCCGTGCTTGCGAGTGACCCGTCAGTGAACTGGAAATGATAGAGCGGCACTGGATCGGCTGCGGAAGCCGGACCATTGGGGCTTAAAATAAACGCACCACACAGGGAAAAAAAACCCGCGAGGCTCACTGGAAACGCGCGACTCTTTCCGGAAACAAGGGGCATCAATTGGTTCATCTGTTTATGTAAATCCATTCACTAGCACGTCATGGGATCCTTGACTATCTCAAAAATATGCGCACTGGTGCATGAATATCAGCATAATCCTCTCAGCGAAAAATCGGCAAAATAAAATTGCGCGTCGGACGGGACCCCGGTGGCGCTTTGTCCAATCCCATAAAAGGCCGTGAAGTGACAGATTCGGGATGCAGGGTCAATGGACTCATGAAAGTTTGCACAGAAAAGCACTGATGGCGGGAAGTTTGAGATGAAAACTACTACCATTGCGGTAGCATTCGCCATGTCCCATCAATTTGGAGACCGCTTGACCAGCGCCAGGCACACGGAAATCGGCCTCTACGGGGCATGCCGAGGGATTGACCGCGATCAGTATCTTTTCGTCTCCCGATTCCCGTAGATAGGCGAAAGGATAACACCCCTTTTCCGCAAACACCGGTTTGAACGACCCTTCAGCCGACAGGGCCGGATGACTGGAGCGCAATGCGATCAATGCCTTCACCCAGTTGAGCAGCGATTTCTTCCCGACCAGTTGAGCGGCTATGGTCGGGCGGTTCGCACTTTTATCCTGTGGAAGATAAAGATGCTTCGATGCGGCCGTGGAGAAGCCAGCATTCATGGAATCATCCCATTGCATCGGCGTCCTCGCTCCCGTGCGTCCGAATCCCCCCTCCTTGCCCCCGCACTTCACCTGTCGGAGGCCTATTTCATCGCCGTAATAAATATAGGGAACACCCGGCATTGTCATAAGGAACGCCCAGATAACTTTCAAATCCCTGCTCGTGCGGCCCATGCTCAACCGTCCGATGTCATGATTTCCCGATGGGATGGAAATAAATCCACGACCTTTGGTGCTGCGGTAGTGGTCGAGATAAACATCCAGAAATTTCCGGATATCACCTCTCCCCTTTCGATCAAAAAAGCTGCTTCCCCTATTGAGGGACTCGTGGATATCCCTCTGCGGTTCGGCCCGGAACAGATAGGTGTATGCCTCGACGCCGAAATGGATCAGAAAATCGTTATGAAACCCTGCGTTGATGGCCGTCTTGGGGTCCGACCACTCCGCCACCAAGATCGACTCAGGGTATTCCTGTTGCAACCACGCCCGGACATCCTGCCAGAATTTTACAACAGCTTCCTCGCTGCCCTCACCCTTGATCAGGCTTGAGGCCATGTCCACACGGAATCCATCCACTCCGCGCTTTAACCAGAACGCCATAATTTTGCGTAACTCCTGATGAACCGCACGGACGTCCGGGTGGTCCATCGGCAGCTGCCAAGGCTTGTCAGGGGCAGGCCGCGCAAAGCCATAATTCAATGCGGGCTGAAAATGGAAATAGTTGCTCACATAGGCGCCATCCCTCTGCCCGAAGCCACGGATCGTTTCCAATTTCTGGCATCCGGTGCCCCGCCAGACAGAGTCTGTCCAGATGTACCAGTTGCTGTATTTGTTTTTTCCAACCTTCGCTGACTTTTGAAACCAGGGATGACGGTTTGAGGTGTGTCCGGGGACCAGATCCAGAATTATTTTCATACCCCGGCGATGGCACTCTTTGATGAGCTTTTGCAGATCCGTGTTCGACCCGTAGCGTGGCGCGACTTTGTAGAAATCGGACACATCGTATCCTCCGTCTTCAAACGGGGAGTCCCAACAGGGATTAAGCCAGATAGCGTTACAGCCCAGAGACTGTATATAGTCGAGTCTGGCCAGAATACCGGCCAGATCGCCGATCCCATCGCCATTGCTGTCACAAAAACTCGGGGGATAAATCTCGTAAAAAACTGCACGGGAAAGCCATGCGGGAGCGGAAAAATTTATGTCCTCCTTGGACTGCATAGACTGTTGGTGCACTGATCTAGTCAATCTGGCTGTGGAGGGGCCGCAAGACTTGGTCAATACACATTGGTGCATGAAAAGCCGGGAAAATCCAAAAAAGTGTCCCCTTTCTTCCGCTCAGGGAGTATGCACAAGATCCATGAAAACTCGAGTTACGATCCGTGACATCGCGAAAAAGCTAAAAATCCATCACAGCACGGTTTCCAGAGCGCTGAAAAATGACAGCCGGATATCCAAGGTGAAGCGAGACCAAATCCACAAGATCGCGCAGGAGCTGGGGTATTATCCTGACCCCATGCTCTCAGCGCTGATGGCTTACCGGTCCCAAAATGCCCCCAAGAACTTTCGGGGGCTGCTTGGATTGGTGACAAATTATGAAACTCGCGAGGGATGGCATACTCATGAAAAAGTGGGCTATTTTGCCGGCGCCACGCGTCAGGCGAAATTGCTTGGCTATGAACTTGAGACATTTTGGCTCCATGAACCGGGCCTAACCAAACGACGACTGAGTCAGATTCTCAGCACCCGGAATGTTCAAGGCCTCTTGTTTATTCCCCAGCCCCGGTCCCATGCCCATATCCGTCTGAAATGGGAGAATTATGCCTCCGTGGTTTTTGGTCATACCTTGAGGCGGCCTCAGTTGCGAAAGATCGATACGGACCGCTACGAATCGATGATGATTTTAATGCGGCGCCTCCGGCACCTCGGCTACCTCCGGCCTGGGCTGGCATGTGAAACCAGGAATATTGAATCGACGAACCGGCAATGGGCATCCGCATTCTGGGCCTATGCCCCGCTTCCGCAGGACAACCAGATACCCGTCTATCTTATAGGAAAACGTGAGGATTTTGCCTCATTTAAATCGTGGTTTGTAAAATACCGGCCCGATGTTTTGGTCTCTGATATGCCTGAGCCGTTGGAATGGCTGAAGAAGATGGGGCTGCGCATTCCGCAGGACGTAGGTTTCGCCACCCCTGCAAGGCACGGCGTTCCGTCCTTTTGTTCCGGGATCGACGAAAATAGCGAACTGATCGGCGAGGTAGCCGTCAATGCCCTGGCGGGCATGCTCAGGCGAGGAGAACGCGGCATCCCGGCATTCCCCATTTCGACGTTGGTTCCGGGAATCTGGGTGGACGGAACAACCCTCAGATCCGCTGCAGGCATTAAGAAGGGACGCAGGACGCCATGATAATCAGCGGATCAATCGGGTTGGCGCTGAATGCACCAATGCGCATACGTTAACACTTGGTCCCCCATCTGGTTCATGCAATGCTTGTCCCATCTTCGAGAGGAATCCCCACGCATGCCCAGCCACTTGATCGACAATTCTAAATTCTGGAAACAAATGTTGCCGCCTCACTGCGGGGTTAGGCGCGCACCCAGATGTCAGTCTGCTTCGACGGGAAAATATCCGCTGTGGGCAATGGTGTTTCTTGCACCGCTGAAAATGTTTTCTGCAACTTCGAGTGTCCTGGGAGCTGGTTCCGAACTGGCCAGAGCATGGCAGTTTTGCCAGCTGAATGAATTTGCCACGGCCGTGGATCTCTTCAAGGCCATCCAAGCAAAAGTGCAGAAGGCCCCACTGCCGCACTGATCCCGAATGGTATTCGTTTCGCCACAGCTTCCAGACGTTTCAGGCGGGTCGTCATCCCGCTACCGCAAAGGGACTCTCGGCTACACCGGTGCGGGGCTGGCAATGCTTTTCTTCTATCTGCTCTGGGGCGATTTCTGCATGCAGTTGATGGAAATGGTCATCGTCGCGATATTTCCGCTCCAGCTCAAGGGCCTCGGCGCTTCGAATACCGTCATTGGTTTTTTAGCCACCACGCTCCCTGCGATAATGAGCTTCACGCTGAATCCAATCGTCAGCTTCCGCAGCGATAGCTTCAGGAGTGCCTGGGGGAGACGCCTTCCATTCCTGATGGTGGCGACGCCTTTTGTGACACTGTTTTTGCTGCTCCTCGCCTTCGCCCCGGAGATCGGAGGCATGCTCGGTCGCACGGATCTTCTGGCTCGAAGCGGAATGTCTCCGAGTGCCGTCATCCTCGGGACGCTCGGAATCCTTATGGTTCTTTTTCAGTTCTTCAACGCTTGCATGACCCCGATCTACTACTACCTCCTCGTCGATGTCGTGCCTGATGAGGTGATGGGACGATTTATGTCGCTATTTCGGATTGTCGGGACGTTAAGTGGTTACTTTTTCCACACCTTCATTTTTGGCCACGCCCTGAGCTACACGCGGGAGATCTATGTCGGCGCTGCGTTACTCTATCTGTTCGGTTTCGGCATCATGTGTTGGCGGGTGAGGGAGGGGCAGTATCCGCCCACGGTCCACGCGGATCGCCTCGGCGTGTCAGCCTCTATCCGGCTCTATTTCAGGGAATGCTATTCGCACCCCCACTACCTGCTCTTTAATGCCCGGAATGCCATATTCTGTCTCGCTGGTGTGGTGGGAATTTACTCAATTTTTGTCGTTCGCGATGATGTTGGGGTCCCGCTCGATATGGTGGGGCGTGTAACTGGGTGGTCCCAATTGATCGTCGCATTTCTTCTGTTCCCCTTGGGAATGCTCTCGGATCGCATCCGGCCTGTCCGGGTATTCTTATTAGCATCGATGTTTCTGCCCGTGCTGCCCCTACTTAACTTTTTTTTCCTCAACAGCCAGACATCATACATCGCACTGACCCTGCTGGGACTGCCCTTCTACGCTCTGATATCAGCGGCGGAATTGCCTATGCACATGTCCATTCTCCCCAGGGAGCGTTACGGCCAGTTTGGATCGGCGAACCAGTTAGTTTGTTCGTTGACTATTATCGTGGGGAGCATTGTCGCCGGACAGTTCATGGATGTCGTTACGCACGGGGGGGAGGCCGTTGCCAGCTACCGTTACCTTTATCTGTGGTCGTTTTTGTTTCAGGTTATCGCACTGGTTTTAATGGTGCTGCTTTACGCGAGTTGGAAACGGCATGGCGGTCCGCACAATTATACCCCTCCGCAAGTCGGTTTATCGCCGAACGTAGAAGTATGCGCTGGGCTGCCCGAGGATCCTTTAAAATGCAAATCAACCAGTCATGAGTAATCTACACCCCGGAGCGGTACGGGCGCAAAGCCGGCGGCACCCTCAGCCCTGGAAACTCCCCCGGCGTGCCGACGGTCAACGGCACGCTGACATTGGCTGGAAACACCCTGATGGAAGTTGCGTCGGGAACCCGTGGAACGAACTATGACGGGATCAATATCGGCGATGGGCAGTCGCTGACCGTCCTTGCGCCCGTGCCGCACCGTCACTTGACGTTCACGATCCCCAAGATGCTCCGCCCGTATTTCCGATTTCATCGCGGGCTCATCAAGGAACTCTGCCGCATCGCCCACCGCTGCCTGGCCGAGTTCCTTGATTATCGCGTGCTGACGTTGTTGGGCACGGGGTTGATGGGGCAGTTGGCGGCGGCGCTCGGTGAGGGGGGCGAACCATGATTCCAAGTTCCGCGCTCGCAGGAGCGGATTGCCCAAAATGGCCAGGGCAGCAGTTGCATGCGCCAATGTGCGCAAATAAGTATTGGACAGAAATATGCCCGCAAGCCACTGTTCATTCGTTAACAGGATTTTCATGACCACTCCCTCCAAAGTAAGCATACCACCCACAACCCCTGTGCTAGAAAAACAACTCAAACAACCCCTCACCATGAAAAAATCCCTACTCTCCATTGTTCTCCTTACTACCTTGTTCGGTGCAATTCCCTCACTTCATGCTCAGTCACCTACTTGGAGAAACACGGGCACGGATTTCAACACCGCTGCCAATTGGAACCCCTCAGCCCTGCCGACGAGCATTGCCATCTTTGACGGAGCTGCGGTTGCCCAGCCGAATCTCAGTTCGAACATAACAATCAATCGCCTGACATTTAACGCTACCGCCACGGGATACACAGTGAGTGCTTCGGTAGGTGCCGCATTCACTTTGAACAGCTCTTCTGCGATAAGCAGTGTAGCAACCAGTGGATTCAACGTGATTTCCGCGCCGATTGTTCTCGGAGCGGCAAGCAATAGCACGCAAAGTATTGGCGGGTCTGTGGCGGGGCATGCCCTTGTGATCACGGGGTCGATTTCCTCGACAAATACGAATGTCTCGCTCATTTCATCCGGAGCCGGACCTTTGTTCCTTTTGGGAGCCAATACCTATACCGGGCAGACGGTATTTTTTGATTCGACCAATTTGGGTCCCATTGTGATAAATTCGATCGGCAATGTGGGTGCCGGGGCAAGTTCTCTTGGCGCTCCCACCACTGCGGCGAATGGTACGATTAAAATTAATGGGGGAGGAGCCATTCCTGTTGCTTCAGTCCGGTATATCGGAGGTGTTGCCGCCACCGATCGTAACATTGAATATTTTACAACACTTGGAACCACCGCATTTACCCTTGAAGCCTCCGGATCCGGAGCGCTGACGTGGAACGGCAACTTGTTGGCCACGGGAAACAGCACGACCGGGAAGAATTTCTGGCTTAGCGGTGTTAATTCCGCAAACAATACATTCGCCGGATCAATCTCAAATAACAGCGGCAATGGAGCTGCAACGGAATTGATAAAAAATGGCGCGGGCACGTGGGTGCTCTCGGGAAATAATTCATTCACTGGCGGTATCACCATCAACGGTGGCACCTTGGAGCTGAATTACCAGAGGGGAGCCGTTATTGATTCGACAAACATCGTGTATTTTGGAAACCCCATTTCTGGTACCGGGATAGCACCTACAACCATACCTACTAGTGGCGGCACGTTGAAACTGGTCGGGAAAACGTCTGGCACCACCTCTCAGACCCTGGGAAATCCCACATTCGGCTCAGGTCAAGCCCGCATTGTGATTGATCCGAATGGCGGGGACGGCACCACTCTGACATTGGGCAATACGTGGTCGCGCAATGTATTGCAGGGGTTGCTTTACATCGAGCTTCCCACCGGCGCGACTCTGACCTCAAACCCGACCGTGACCAATGGGCTCATTGCGGGGAGCTCGAAAGATCCTGGCTATGCGGTGGTCAAAGATGGAACGGGCGTGGGATTTGCCACCGTTTCCGGCGGAAATGTGGTGCGTTATACCGGGGCGACGGATTTGACGGCCACCAGCAATAACGGCACAACCAACTATAAGTCTTCCGGAAACCTGACGCTGGCAGCGGGCACTCATTCGCTCAATTCGCTGGATATCAATACCACCGGTGGTGGCACGTTGGACTTGAACGGGACGACCGCTTACGTGAGCGGTCTGCTTTTCACGGGGACTGGAGATTACACCATTTCGAACGGAACTATCGGTAAGACAGACTCCACTGGCAATAATGCATTTCATGTCCAGCAATTCTCGACCGGTTTGGTGTCGATCTCAGCGCTCAATTCTGGCACCAATGCCGGACTTTATGTATTCAAAGGTGGCCCTGGCACCGTGGCGGTGACCACAAGAGGAGGAGCCGGCACGATGAAAATCTATGAAGGTGCCATCCGGGCGGATGGGGCGACGGTGATCAGCGCCGGCGCTATCCAACTCAGCACAGGAGGCGTCCTGGAACTCGGTGCCGCTGGCAATTTCACCGGTGCACTCGGCACGGCGGCTGGAAACGTCCAGTTTACAGGTGACGGCGGGTTTTCCGCCTATGATGCCACAAACACGGGAGTTGTGCGGACAGTGCAGATCGGCGGCAATACCAACACCATTGCATGGGGCGCAACCAACTTTGTTCCCAATGACAACGCGCTCGTCTTGAGCAATGTGAAATCAAATACCACGGTTGACTTTCAAAATGGGCTGAATCTCGGCATGCAGCAACATGTGGTCCAAGTGAACAAAGGCACGGCTGCGGTGGATGCCACGCTTTCCGGAGTCCTGAGCGGCAACTACGGCGGCGGGCTCATCAAGGAGGGGGCGGGCACGCTCTCGATCACCGGCAACAGCAACACCTACATCGGCGAGACATGGGTGAATGCGGGGACATTGCTAGTCAACGGCAACCAGTCTGCCGCAACAGGAGCGGTGAAGGTGAACGGCGGTACCCTGGGCGGCAACGGCACCATCGGCGCATCTGTCACGGTCAACGCCGGCGGCACCCTCAGCCCTGGAAACTCCCCCGGCGTGCTGACGGTCAACGGCACGCTGACATTGGCTGGAAACACCCTGATGGAAGTTGCGTCGGGAACCCATGGAACGAACTATGACGGGATCAATATCGGCGATGGGCAGTCGCTGACCTACGGCGGCAATCTGACCTTGACGATGGCAGGGTCCGTTGCCATTGGCACCTACGATCTCTTCTCTTCGGTGACGACCCTCACCCCGCTGAGCTACACCGGGAACTTCAGTTCCATCGTCTTTGCCGACGGAGGATTCTACTCAGGCACATTCTCGCGGGTGGGCGACCTCTGGACCTCGACGCTTACCGGCGGTCGAATCTTCACCTTCGACCAAGCCAGCGGCGACCTCATCGCCGCCGTCCCCGAGCCCGCCACCTGGGCGCTCCTGGCCTTCAGCCTCACAACAGTCCTGGTCCTCCGCCGCAGACGCCGCGACTGACAAGTAATTCATCCTTCCGCCTTCATCCTTTTCCTTTGGGGGAGGCTCCGGTCCGTTCTTGGGGGTTCGGACCGAGGCCACATAAAACGTCCGGCAATTCACTTTGCCGGGCGTTTTTTATCCCGACCGCAGAATGGATAGATCCAGGCTGGAGCGCTTCGGTGGGGATACCCGCCGCACATGAATCCTCCGGGAGGGGGGAGATGTGCGGCGGGTTGATTTTGTCAGTCTCAAAATTCTGCCGGTTACGAATAAACCACAGAGAGCAGAAGACGCCGATCGACCGGCCATCGACGTTCACGATTCTGCGTTCGCCCGGTGGCAGATCACCAACCGGACAAACCGGAAACAGCCGCTCCTTTTTGGCGCTACGAGAATATACGCGACTGGGGGGCGTTTCAGCCAAGGGGTGCTGCTTCTGAGGGCCTTGTAGTTTATGGGAAGAGTATCGTGCCAATCGAAATACCGCGGCGGTTGTCCGCATGGCGTGCTCGGGCAGGCGGTGCCTGTTCCTTCATCCCCGGGATGGAACGCAACCGGCAGGGCATTGCGCACGGCGGCTTCGTAAATGGGAAAAAAGGACCTGTGCCCGCAGTCCGAAACTCTCCCCGCTCTGGAAAAGGTGCAGCTCTTCGGCGCAATGCTGGCCGAGACCGTCCTTGCGCCCGTGCCGCACCGGCATTTCACGTTCACGATCCCCGAGATGCTTCGCCCGTATTTCCGATTTCATCGCGGGCTCATCAAGGAACTCTGCCGCATCGCCCACCGCTGCCTGGCCGAGTTCCTTGATTATCGCGTGCTGACGTTGTTGGGCACGGGGTTGATGGGGCAGTTGGCGGCGGCGCTCGGTGAGGGGGGCGAACCATGATTCCAAGTTCCGCGCTCGCAGGAGCGGATTGCCCAAAATGGCCAGGGCAGCAGTTGCATACGCCAATGTGCACAAAAGAGTATTGGAAAGAAATATGCCCGCAAGCCAGTG
>Ga0247833_1004159_pt1 | contig 18375 bp, 13 predicted proteins | sample LaCruzMarch2015__7_FD_187117 | JGI IMG/M metagenome (GOLD analysis project Ga0247833, IMG submission 187117) | Freshwater microbial communities from meromictic Lake La Cruz, Castile-La Mancha, Spain - LaCruzMarch2015_8m | ecosystem: Environmental > Aquatic > Freshwater > Lake | place: Spain... | reverse complement strand
AGGCCCACCTGCTGCTCAGCGGCTGACTTCCGCCTCGCCCACGCTTCAATCACCACCCAAGCAGCCAAGCCATTGCTCGGACACGCATACAGCATGCCCTTCGACGTCTCCCATTCACGTTTTTAGGGTTATGAGCCTGATGCTCTGCTGTTGAGCTACGGACCAGAAAATGGTCGGATACCCCGGTGCTGCCCCGGGCGCCTCTTGTCTCCAAAACAAGCGAGTTCGCTGGCTCTCTCGTATCCGATGAAAAGTGGACGTGCGCCCCGGACTCGCACCGGGTAAAGTGGACTTGCGAACCACTGGCTCGACGACTTCGCCGTGCGCACGAAAATAAAAAGGTTCCCTCCGCCGGTTCTGCCCCGGCACCGCCTCGTTCACAACGAGGAATGCTGCTTTTACACTAGGTAGGGAATGTTGAAATGGATCCTCCGGTGAGATTCGCGCTCACATGGACCTGTTTACAAGACAGGTGCCTTTCTATGTCGGCCACGGAGGAGTCTTTGACGAAATGGTGCTCCGCGAGGACTTGCACCTCGATCCTCCACTTTCGCAAAGTGGCGTGCATGGTCTCTTACACTTCGGGAGCTTGTTGGATTGGTGCGGCATGTCGGTGCTGCCCCGACGAGTCGAGTTTGGAAGACTCGCATGTTCCTGTTACATCAATGCCGCTTTGATAAAGTCTGCTGTTCTTCAGCCCGCAGAGACCACGAAGGGTGATGGAGGTTCTATTGCCTTGCGCGGCGGTCACGAGCTGAAGCTCATGACTACTTTACTGAAATGGTCGCTGGAGTTGGTAGCGCGCCAACCTCTGCGGATTTTCAACCCGCCGCTCCTCTGTCTGAGCCATCCAGCGTGAAAGTGGTCCCTCGGCGTGGTGACGCTCCACGGTCTCTCAGTTATCAACCGAGTGCTCTGCTGTTGAGCTACAGAGGGGGAAATAAAAATGGCGGAGCACCAGAGAATTGCCGCTCCTGCGGCTACGCCAAATGCGCTCCGCGACAGGATGATGCGCTATCGCGCAATCCGTTGCACTCTGGACGCCTCGTGGGCGCAGCGGTTTTCGCGACCGTTTCCTCGTCTATGCCGGACGTGCTCCGTCTTTGAAATTGGCACCCGCACCAGGACTTGCACCTGGAACCACGGCCGTTAGAAGCGGCGTATGCAATGCTGTTACACCTTGCGGGTTTTTGAAATTGGCTCCCCGGCATGGACTCGCACCATGACGATCGGCTTAACAGGCCGACAGGCTACTTTACCTCACAGGGGATTTTTGAAACTGGCGGTCGTGACGGGTGCTGCCCCCGCTGTCTCCTCCCTGACAAGGAGGCGAGTCTGCTGTTCTTCTTCACGACCTGAAGTGGTGCGGCGTCACTGTAATGCTCCGTGCTGGCTCGGTGAGCACTGGGGTTACAGACCAGGTCGCTTCTTTAGCGATCTACCGCCGCGAAAATGGACCCAGGGCCCGGAGTTGCACCGGCTTAGCTTGCTTATGAGACAAGCTGGAGCGCTGGCTCTCCCTGGAAAATGGTGGACCTGGACGGTAATGCTCCGTCACTTGCCGAGTGCAAGCCGACTGTGCAGCCTTCTACACTACAGGCCCGAAAGGTCATGGAGCGCGTGGGGTGTGCAGCCTACCCCGCCTATTTTCTGGCAAGGTGATCCTCTGCTGCACACGGCCACGCACACGCGCTCCATGAGATGAATGGCACGGCGGGTGGGTAGTGCGCCCACATCTTCAGGATTTGGAATCCTGCGCATTGCTTGTCTGCCACCGCCGTTTTTAGAATGGCCGCAGAAACCCACGCATCATGGGCTTCTGCGGCCATTCATGGCGTGACGTGCATCTGTGGACGCGCGTCACGCATGAATAGAACGAACACCGCTGCCACGCGCGGGATGAAGAGTTAATTCATCGCTGGCGTCGCACCCGCAGGGTATTTCACGGCGGATGTTTCAGTGTTTGGGGCACACCTTCTAAAAGGCCCGTCAGTGCTGTGGAAATCGAGACATGTATCCCCTGTATTCCTGAGTCCTCGCTTAGGAATTCTCGCGTATTGAATGGTTGCCGTTCTTGACATCAGGGAGGAGGGGTGCGACTTTTCGTCAGGTCGCGCTTCTGGTGCATCCATTCGACTCCTCCGGGAGTCTGCCAAGGCTGGCCGCCGCCCCGGTATCTGCGTCAACAGGTGCCGGGGTTTTTCGTGATGGGGGATCAACCGTCTAGGTTGGGAAAGGGATCAATGAGTGGAAAAGAAATGGGGTTGGGGTTCGGATCGGGGAACACAAAAAGCCCTGCTGCCTTCTTGAGGGCGAGCAGGGCTTCTGGTAAAAGCTGGCTTTGGTGCCGACGGAATGTGCCGTCTCTACTCGCTGACCTCCGGGTTCGGGTTGCTCCAATCAAGGTCTTTCAAGACCTGGGTCATGACCGTTCTTCCGAATCGGCCACACAGAGCAACCCCTTGACGCTCGGGGAGCGTCTTGGCTGCAATGGATGATGTCCGATAATGGTTCATGGCTTGTGGTGAAGGTAACGCGAGTCTGCCACAGTCTCTTAGATCGTCAAATAGAAATTGAAAAATTCTTTTAGCCGGGGTTTTTCGAAATACGCCTCGTGATCCTAGGCTGCCTACGTCCGAATAAACCACGCCCTGGCGGGAGCGGCTACGACCTCATGGAAACGCCTTCTCCAGCGCTTCCACGTTCGCTTTCATCACGGTCAGGAAGTCGCCGGACTCGGGCACGTTGCCGCAGGGATCGAAGACGAGGGACTTCACGCCGTGGGCATCGAGCTTGGCCACGCTTTCCTTCGCGGGTTCGCCTTCCCAGATCATCCATTTGGCAGGGTGCTTGGCGAGCAGTGCTTGGAGTTCGCTCATGGCTTTGTCATCGGGCACGGTTTCTGGCTCCCAGAGTACGGACTGGATGTTCAGCGCGTAGCGACGGGCGAGGTAATGATACACGGGATGTGAGGCGACGAGCGGCGCGTTGGCGATTCGTTTGCCGACTGCGAGCAGACGAGCATCCAGGGCTTCGAGTTCCGTTTTCAGCCTAACTAACTCTGCGCTCATCGCTTCTGCGGAGCTGGGCGGGCTGATGGCTTGCAATGCTTTGGCGATTTCCTCGGCCTGTTTGATGGCCTGCTGCATGTCTATCCAGGTGGTGAAAGCGGTGCCGCTGTGGCTGTGCTCGCCGCCGGGGCCGTGACTGTGGGTGCTGGCATCTTTGATCTCGATGAATTCTTTGGAAAAGGCGCTGGAGGTGTTGGTGACCTTGGAGTCGGGCAGAGTGGTGTTGTCCACCCACTTCGAGTAGCTGGCACCATTCATCAGGATGAGATCTGCTGCCTGATACTTCGCGATGGTGGCGTCATCGGGCTGCCAGAAGGCGGGATCTTCATCCTCAGGCGCGGGGAAGTGGACCTCGACCAGGTCACCGCCGATGCGTGAGGCGAAGTACTTGAGCGGGTAGTTCGCCACATAGACCTGCGGCTTGCCGCTGGGCGTGCCAGCTGGCGTGAAGGAATATCGTGTTTCCTCGCTGCAGGAGGCGAGGATTAGCAGTGGGAGAAACAAGGCAAAGACGGTTTTCATGGCGGCTCATTCTACGTTCCAGGCGTGCGTTGCTTCCAGATATATCTTGGCGCATGGCCTGAGCGCGCTTCATACTCAACCCCCATGTCTCCCGCCCTGCTTCTCGATGCCGTCGTCCTGCTCGCCTACTTTGGTCTGATCATGTGGATCGGGCTGTCTCAGCGCAGCAAGAGTGGGTCCATGGAAGGCTTTGCTCTGGGGGATCGGCAGATCGCGTGGTGGGCGGTACTGGCCTCCATCTTGGCAGCGGAGATCAGTGCGGGCACGTTCTTTGGAGCTCCGGGCGAAGGCTACGCGCTGCGCAACTTCACCTACATTCAGCTCATCGTGGGCTATCTACTGGCACGTGTGGTGGTGAGTGCGGTGTTCATTCCTGCCTATTACAAGCACGGCGTGGTCAGCATTTATGAGTTCCTCGGTACGCGCTTCGGACCCATTACTCATCGTGTTTCATCAGGCGTGTTTTTGGTCACGCGACTGCTCGCCAGTGGTACCCGTCTCTGGGTGCCGACGATGATCCTAGTCATCATCTGGCATTTGCAAAACCCGGCCCAAACCATCTCTCCCTCGACGGAGTTTTGGCTCACCGCTGTGGCGCTGGTTTTGGTCACACTGGCGACGGCGGTGTACACCACGCTGGGCGGCATCCGCGCGGTGATCTGGACGGATGTGATCCAGATCGGCGTGCTCGTTTGTGCTTTGAGCTTTTCCTTGATCTACCTGCTCGGCCACATCCCAGGAGGCTGGGGCGGAGCGGTGGCGATGCTCACCGGGCCAAAAGATCTCGCGGTGTGGGATCTCGGGATCAAGGAGGGCGCGGGCTTCTGGGGCAACATCAAGCATGTGCTGGAACAGGAGTACACGATCTGGGCAGCCTTCCTCGGCTCCACATTTGTAACCTTGGCCACGCACGGCACTGACCAGGACATGGTGCAGCGGATGCTCACGGCGAAAAACAAGCGCCAGAGCGCCGTGGCTACCATCCTCTCCGGCATCGCCGATGTGCCGATCACCATTGTCGTGCTTGGCATCGGCATCCTACTCTATGTCTTCTACCAGCAAAACGTGGACGTCATGCTGCCGAAGAGCGTCACGGGTGTGGTCTCCTCGAACAAAGTCTTTCCCTACTTCGTGCTCACCGTCATGCCCGCCGGGCTTCGCGGACTGGTCATCGCCGGTGTTTTAGCGACGACGATGGGCTCCCTCAGCACCGCGCTGAATTCACTCGCCACCAGCTACGTGCGCGATTTCCACTTCCGCTGGTTTGGCGAGCCGCCAACAGATGCGGGCAAAGTGCGCGTCCTGCGCTTCGGCACCGTGCTTTTTGCCACACTCTTGGTTTCCGTCGCGCTGGCGACCGCCTGGGTCACCTCGCATAATCCGCAGCTCCGCATCCTGCCGATCATCCTCGGCATCTTCGGCTACACCTATGGATCTCTGCTCGGCGTGTTCATGACCGGCTTGTTCACTCGCACACGCGGCAATGACTTCGGCAACGTCATCGCCATGATCGCAGGCTTTATCGTGGTGGCCTACATGAGCGGGCTGGACAAAGACGTCATGGGCCTCTTTGGGGCCCAGGGCATCGCCCGCCCCCAGTGGATGCCCGTCATCGAGTTCCCCTGGCGCATCATGTTCGGCACCGTCACGACCTTCGCTGTGGCGATGATGTTCCGCACACCCATCGAAAAGCAGCAACACCGCTTTCTCGCCGAGCAGTAAGGATGGTGGAAGGCTCGCGCTAATTTCCTCTGCCGCCTTCCTCCATGTCGCTGAGATGTAGCTCCAGGGCGGCACCGGACATGGCGATCTCTATGAGTGTGATGGTCAGGGAGGCGATCATGAAGACCAGGCTGATGGCGAAGCTGATCTGACCGCCGGATTGATAGCCGAAAAATAGGAAGGCCATGCTGACCGTACAGGCCATCATGCTGAGCACGCCCGTAGCCTGCATGTTGCGGATGAGATGGATGCGGCGACGCAGATTGGCGATCTGCGCCTCAATGATCGGATTATGCTCTGCACGCCAGGCTACGTGCAAATTACGGATGATGTTGGCAAGCGCCAGAAAGCGGTTCGTGTAGGCCAACATGAGCAGGGAGATGGCCGGGAAGAGCAGCGATGGGGTGGAGAGAGGGAGGTCGGGCAGGATCATGGGGACTTCGTGCGGTCTATTTTGACAGGATTAACAGGATTGCCGGATTATTCAGGATTGTTTGCGGGCGCGTTTGCTGGTTGAGTGGGGCTTCACTTTCTCTATGAGTCAGGGAATGGAAAACAAAACTCCTCCCGCAATCGGCATCATTGGTGGCTCTGGACTGTATGACATTGAAGGCTTTGAGGGCCGTGAGGAGATTGAGGTCGCCACGCCTTTCGGTGCGCCTTCTGACAAGTTTGTCAGCGGCACCCTGGCCGGACGCAGTGTGTATTTCCTGCCACGTCATGGCAGGGGGCACCGCATTTTGCCGACGGAGCTGAACCACCGCGCGAACATCTGGGCGCTGCGCTCGCTGAACGTGCGTTGGATCATCGCAGTGACCGCCGTGGGCAGCCTGAAGGCGCAATATCAGCCGCGTGATGTAGTCCTGCCGGACCAGTTTTTTGACCGCACAAGTCGGCGCGAGCATCACACTTTCTTCGGGCGCGGCATCGCGGCACATGTGGCCTTTGCCGAGCCGATCAGCGCTGGACTGCGCGGGCTGCTGCGCGTTGAGGCAAAGGCTGCCGGAGCGCGGGTGCATGACGGCGGCACCTACGTGAACATGGACGGTCCCGCCTTCTCCACCCGCGCGGAGTCGAATGCGAACCGCCAGCTAGGCTTCGATGTCATCGGCATGACGAACCTGCCGGAGGCGAAGCTGGCGCGCGAGGCAGAGATCGCGCTGGCGACGCTGGCAATGATCACCGACTACGACTGCTGGAAGACGGACGAGGCGCATGTCACGGCGGATGCAGTCATGGCGCATGTCTCTGCGAATGCAGCGATGGCAAAGGCGGTGATCGCCAAAGTGATTCCGCGCATTCCATTGGAGGCCGCATGGCCAGAGCATCACGCGCTGGATGGTGCCCTGATGACTGACCGGAAACTGTGGCCGGAGGAGACGATAAAGAGCCTACGTCCCATTCTTCAACGTTACCTTTAACACCCCATGACACTGCCAGACTGCATCACTATCGAGGAACCCGCTCCGGGCTATCCTGTCTATGTCATCAACCACCCGGCGGCCACGGCGCGTGTCGCGCTGCATGGGGCGCATGTGATGGAGTGGACTCCCTCTGGGCAGCAGCAGCCTGTTCTCTACTTGAGTCCGCAGGCCGTGCTGGAGCATGGCAAACCCATCCGTGGCGGCATTCCTGTTTGCTGGCCCTGGTTTGGCGGTCATCCTGTGGACGCCACGAAGCCGATGCATGGCATCGCCAGAAACCGACTGTGGGAACTGGAGCGTGCGGATGCGAAGGAGGGGCATGTGGCGATGCTTTTCAAACTGGAGAGCAGCGCGGAAACTAGGGCGCTGTGGCCGCATGACTTCCGCTGTTATCTCGGCGTCAGCATCGGCGCATCCCTAGAGGTGTCGTTGATGACGGAGAACACGGGGGATGCCGCCTTCACTTTCGGCGAGGCTTTGCACACCTATCTGACGGTGGGGGACATCACTCAAATCAAGGTGAGCGGGCTGCATGACACTCATTATCTCGACACCGTGGGCGAGCGCACGATGCGTCATCAGGATGGTGACATCACGTTTGATCGCGAGGTTGACCGACAGTACTCCAGCACCGGCGGCACAGTGGTGGAGGATAGTTCTCTGGGCCGCACGCTGGTCGTGAACAAGCTGGGCAGCGGCACCACGGTCGTGTGGAATCCGTGGATCGAAAAGTCAAAGCGGCTCGCCGATCTACCAGACGAGGCCTACCACGGCTTTCTGTGCGTGGAGGCGGCGAATGCAGCCGATGCGGCGGTCACAGTCCAGCCAGGTGGGCGGCATGTGCTGCTGACGCAGATTTCGCTGCCGTCGGTGGTTTGAAAAAATCACTCCTGATTTGGGCGGTAGCGCTGCGCCTCGGCTGCTGCGGCTGGGGCGGCATTCTTTGCGAGGGTTTCGAGGTAGGAGTCGAAGCTCTCATCCTCCAGCGGTGATAGCGGGCGCTTTTCAGGATCGGCGAGCAGCCATGCGGCCCAGCGAGAGGCGAGGTCATTCGTTCCTGCGGCTACTTTGGGCACTGCGGCGATGGCTTTCTTCAGGTCGTCTAAGGTTAGCAGTTCGACTTTCCCGGCATCCGTAAGGCGGCGGCGGGCCAGTGCCTCGGCGAGGTGGCGGAACCACTCCGGTAACTGCACGCGTTCCGGTGGCATGGGCAGGGAGAACCAGCCGTGACGGGCGGCTTTGAAGATGAGGCGCTGTCCGTTGTCAGAGATGTGCAGTTCGGTGATGCCTGCGCCCTCGCGAATGCCGGGGGTGAGGCAGTCGCCAGTGGTGGTGTCCCAGATACGGATTTCACCTTCGTCGGACACGGTTGCCAGCCGCTTCTCATCCGGGCTGAGTGCCAGCGCACTGACAAAGCTGTCGTGGCGCAAAGAGATGCCAGTGCCCTGCCCAGTCTGCACGTCCCAGAAGCGCACTTCTTGGTCGCGTCCAGAGGTCACTGCGGTCTTGCCATCCCTGGAAAGAGCTACCGCGCCGACTGCGGGCGGATGACGAAAGGACTCGCCCACCTGCTGGCCGCCGCGCATGTCAAACACTGTCACCTGCCCTACTGCATCCGCTGCGGCGGCGAGTGTGCCCGTGCGGTTCCAGCCAAGTGCGGCGGCATTTTTCACCTGTGCAGGTGCATTCAGTGGCAGCACGGGGCTTTCCTTGAAGGCCTCCTCCGGTGGGGCCAGGAAGCGTCGTGTGGCCATGCGGTTGTGGATGCTCCAGACCTGCACATTTGGCTCGTGGCGCGGTGCCAGGGCGAGCATGGAGCCATCGGCGGTGACGTTGACTTCGGCGATGCTGTGCTGCAGCCGGTGCAGCACGCGCTCTCCCGTAGCGGAGTTCCACACTTGTAGTTCGCCATGACGTGAGACACTGGTCACGAGGCCGCGCTCCAGCGCCTCGGTTGCGATGACGATTTCCCCATCGTGCGCCTGCGCGGGGAAGCGCGGCTGGCCGTTGGCCATATTCCAGGCGTGCAGGTAGCCCTGCCCATCTCCCACAGTCAGTGTGGAGGCATCTGCATTGATCGTTAGGCAGGTGACGGTGGAGGGATGCACCAGCGCGGGGAGCACCTCCTGGCCGCTGCGGTAGTCCGCCACATGCACCACGCCGCTGTGCAGGCCCACGGCGATCTGTTCGCTCTCCCGGTGGATGCCGAGCGCGGAGACTCCTTCGTCCACAAGCTGGGTTTCGCCCACAGGTTGGCCGTTGCTGGCATCCCAGACGGAGACGAGACCCAGGGTAGCCGCAGTGTCGCCTATGATGGCTGGTACATTGCTCGCCGTGACGACCACGGTACCCAGGTAATCCAGCGCGATGGAGGTGATGGGAAGCCGTACTTTCTCCTGCAGTTTGGTTCCAGAGGCCAGCGCAGCATCCGCAGGCGGGGGCTGCTTGATCGCCAGTGCTTTCATGCTGGGCTGGCGCAGATTCCAGACGAGGATGCTACCATCATCCCCACCTGCCGCCAGAGTGTGACCGTCTCCAGATAAAGCCAAGCATAGCACGGACTGTGGCTGCGTTTTTGTGCCGACAGCGGCGTCTGCCCCCAGTGTTGAGGGCGGCATCTGCGGCAGCAGGTTGCGCCGCTCTCCACCAGCCAGCGACCACAGTTCTACGCTGCCATTATCCTGCGCTAGGATGGCCTGCCTGCCATCTCTGGAAACCATCAGGCCCGTGGCGATGACGCCGCGCTGCAGCGGGCTGTCATTGCGCTGGCCCGTGGTCATGTCCCAGAGGCTCAGCACATGCTGTGAGGGGCCATCCCCGCGCGTCAGTAGGGTGGAGACTGCCAGCACCCGGTTCGCCTCCCTGCTCAGGGCCACCAGCCGTGCTTCCTGTGCGCCTACGGGTAGGTCCAGCGCGGGTGTGGTGGGATGCAGCAGATGCACATGCTCTAGCAAGCTCAGCAGATTCGTCGCCGCTAGGTTGTTGTCCGGGTCGGCGTCCAGCGCGCGGCATAGCCAGGCTACCGCCTCGTTATAGTCCGTGCGCTCGGTGAATTGCCGCGCCATCTGCACGGCGGAGCTAGAGTAGGATTTCTTGATTTCCTCCCTTCCGCGCGAGGCCTCAATGCGATTCTTTTCCGATTCAAAATAGAGCGCCGTGCTGGTGATGCCGCCCGCAAGCACGGCCACCGCTACCGCCACAGTGGCCGACACGCCTACGCGGTGCCTGCGTACGAATTTACCGATCAGGTAGCCCTGGCTCGGCGGGCGCGCGTGGACTGGCTGGTGGTGCAGGTAGCGCCGCAGGTCGTCTGCCAGGTCATCCGTACTGCCATAGCGGCGCGCGGGATCGCGCTCCAGCGCCTTCAGGATGATCCAGTCCAGATCGCCTTTGAGTGCAGGCTCGCGCGAGCTTGGCCGCGGCGGGTCGCGCTCCACCTGGTCGCGCAGGATTTGGTGCAGCGGCTTCTGCGCCACATCCATCGGTGTCACCAGTGCCTTCCCGGTCAGCAACTCCATCAAAATGGACCCCAGGGCATAAACATCCGAGCGCGTGTCCACATGCGAGCTGCCGTGCTCGATCTGCTCCGGGCTGATGTAGCCCGGTGTGCCGACGAGCTGGTCCATGCCCGTGGCCAGCGTCTGGCTCACGTCCTTCTGCTCCAGTACTTTCGCGATGCCGAAATCAATGACCTTCGGCGTCGGCAGACCATCCTCTTCCATCACCATCACGTTGGAGGGCTTTAGATCGCGGTGGATGATGCCCTTTTGATGCGCGTGGTTCACCGCATGACAGACCGGGATGAAAAGCTCGATCTTCTGATTCAGCGTGAGTCCCTTCTTCGTCGCATAGCTGGTGATCGAACGACCACGCACTAGCTCCATGACAAAGTACGGTTGCCCACGCTCCGTCTCCCCCGCGTCCAGCACACGGGCGATGTTTGGGTGCTCCATCAGCGCCAGCGACTGCCGCTCTGTGTCGAAGCGGGCGATCACCTGTTGCGTGTCCATGCCCGCCTTCAGCACCTTCACCGCCACTAGGCGATGAATCGGCTGAATTTGCTCAGCTTTGAAAACCAGGCCAAAGCCCCCCTCGCCCAACTTTTCTAAGAGTCGGAATTTCCCGTCAATCCAGCCGTCGTTCTCCTCCAGCAGATTCCCCGTGCGTGATCCGCCCTGGGTGCGCGGTGCCGTCGTAGGCTTCGCCACCCGGCCCTGTGTCGCCGCCGTCCGCAGGCTGTCCACGACAATAGTCACATCCGAGGTGATGTCTGAATCACCAGTCGTAGGTGTTGCGATCTCTGGAGTCGGGAGTGACACGGCAAATATAAAGGAAAAGCACGCCGCACACCGGAGCGCAATGAAACTTCTGCCCCGTACTACCGATTCTCGTCTGCAAAGTTGCAAAAGCAGTGCCGCTCTGGTTTCCTCGCCCCATGTTTAAACCTATCCTACCTGCCCTGGCTCTGCTCCTCGGCCTGCTCCCCGCCTGCTCTGTTTTTGACAAAGACCCCGAGGTTGTCATCACCGTCCACTCCCAGGGCACGGATATGGACTCGCCGAAAACCGTCTTCCGCCGCCCCGTCGGTGGTCGCAACCTCATCTTTAAAATCCTACCTGAGTTCAGCACCAAGAGCGTCGCCGCCTTTCATCCCTTCAATGCCGACGACGGCACCTACGGCGTCGCTTTGAAGCTAGACTTCAAAGGTGCAAACGCCCTCGAACTCGTCACCCGCATGAGGCAGGGGGAGATCCTCGTCAGCATGGTCAATGGGGTAGTCGTGGACTATGTCCACATGGACAAGGTCGTCAGCGATGGCATCTACACCATCTGGCGCGGCCTGCCGGAAGAATTGATCGCCCAGCTCGACAAAGACTACCCCCGCATCAGCGAGCTAAAGTCCTCCTCCGAGTTCATCGAAATGACCCCCAGCACAGGGAAGGAAAAGAAAGACTCCCGCCGCCGCGCCGAGAAAGATGCCGAAGAAGCCACGAAAAAAGAGAGCGTGGACGCCAGACACCGCGCGCGTGGCGAGTTCGACCCCGAACTCCCCAAAGGTGAACCCGTCCCGCTGAGCGAAGCGCTGAAATTCAGCCGCTGAGCACCACACGCCTCACTCCGGCTTCACAGAAAAATCACTGTCATCCAGAGAGCGCAGCACCAGCTCACGCGGCACACAGAAGTCGTCCATCTCCAGACAGTGGAGGATGCCATCGGCGATGTGCTCCGGCTTCAAAAAGAGCTGCTTCGGTGCCTGACGCTCGCTGGCCCCTTCCCAGAAAGCCGTGTCCACACCGCCGGGCAGGATGGCGGTGACACGCACGCGATGCGCCGCCGCCTCCTCCGCCAAACCCTGGGTGAAGCCGCGCACACCCCACTTCGCCGCGCAGTAAACAGTCTCGCTCGGGATGCCTCGCAGACCCGCCGTGGAGATCACATTGACGATGTGCCCACTGCGCTGCGGCAGCATCGCCCGCAAAGCCGCCTGGGAGCCGAGGATGGTGCCCTTCAGGTTCACCGCCAGCATGAGATCAATCTCCGCCTCCGTGTAATCGGGAATCCAACGATGCCGCGCCAGCCCCGCGTTGTTCACCCACACAGCGATCTTTCCCAGACTAGCCTCCGTCTCAGCGACGATGCGTGCCACCTCCGCCGCAGAGGTGATGTCCGCCCGCACCGCCAAAGCACTGCCACCAGGCAGAGCCGCGTGCGCCCCGGCCAACGCCGCAGCATCCACATCCACCAGAGACACCCTGGCACCGCGCTGCACGAGCGCCCTGGCTGTTGCGAGGCCGATGCCGCGCGCGGCACCGGTAATGACACAGACTTTTTGATTTAGATCCATGTGCCGATCATGCCCTGCGGGCGCGCTTTGCCAAGTCTCAGCGTGGCAGCGCCGTCGGTGCGTGGCCGCTCCAAGCCTTGAACGCCCGGGAAAAATGCGCCGAGCTTTTGTAGCCCAGCTCTGCTGCCACCGCCTTCACCTGCGCCTCGGGCAGGCGCAGCTTGATCATCGCTTGTGACATCTTGAGCCGAGTCAGACAGGCCAGCGGTGTCTCTGTGTCATAGCGTTTAAAAAGCCTCGTCATGTAGGCCGCCGAGACATGGCAGTGCTTCGCCGCCTGCTCGATGCTGCTGAGCACGGGGTAGTTCCGCAAAAGATGCCCGCGACAGCGCAGGTAGGTCGCATAGGCCGGGTCAAACTTCGTCGCCGCGTGCTGGCGGGAGTCCGCGCACAGCGCCAGCGCATGTTCCAAGGCCGCGCCAGCCACTCGCAACGCCACACGTCCGCCGCGCAATGCATGATCAATCACCTCCTCCAGCAGTGCCGTGACTCGTCCCGCATCCAGCACACGGATCAGACTCCCCGCACGCAGATCCAGCTCCTCCAGCAGCGCCGCTGCCCGTGGCCCGGTGAGATTGAAAAAGTACTTCACCATCGGCTCCTCACTTTCGCTCTCGATCACATGCGGCGTCGCCGGATCAAAGAAGAACGCATGACCCGCTGAAAGCTCATGCTTCACCCCCGCCAGAGTCACTCGCCCCGCTCCGCGTGCCACAAACTCAAAAGCGATGAAGGGAAACTTCGTCCGACTGATGACAAAGTCTGGCGCACACCATTCACACCCGCCCGCCACCAGCGTGACACAGCTTTTCTCGGCAGCCTTGCCCTTCGCCTGCTCCACAAAAAAGCGCCGAGTGCGCAGCACCTGCTTGGAGAAGTAATCGGCCGTGTCGGAGACTTTCATGGTTTATGACTCATACCTTCCGGCCAAACTGCTCCCACTTCGGATGGACGCGATACCAGCGCGACTCTTCGAGGACTGGCTTCAGCCCTCCCCACTCGGAATCATGCTTCACAAACAGCTCACGCATCGTGTGGATGAACTTGGCATCCTGTTCTTTGGGGAGGCCGTAGCCTGCGACGCCGAGCTTGGAATACCCACCGACTTCGCCATCCGCTTCCTCGGCTTGTTTCAAGTAAGCACGCAACTCCTTATTAGTGTCGTCCTTGAGTGCCTTCTCGAAGTCGGCCTGCGTTTTCGACCATTCATCGACCTGCGGCTTCCATTCGGCGGGCAGCACATACTCGCCTGCGGCCAACCCGCCGGTCTTCCAGGCCAGCAGAGCGAACTTGGTGAACTGCATCGCTCGCTTGGCATGTTTCACCCACTCACGGCCCACCTTCACCCGCAGCGTGCCACGCCAGTCTTTGCCATACTTCTCACCAAAGAACGGCACCGGGGCCAGTGACCACTCACACCAGAGGGTGATGTCCACCGCCGTCTCCATGATGTCGGTCTTCCACCACTCTTTCTCCGCCGGCAGGATGCTGAAAAGCCGAGGACGGTTGTCTTCTTGGCTGGAGAAGGCGTTCATCCATGCGCTGGCGTGGGAGCGTGCCTCATCGCGGATGGCGGCTACCGCTTCGGCGAGTCCATCCAGCTTTGCGGTGACCTGCCGCTGCCAGTCGGTGCCACCTGCGGCTATGAGTTCGATCAATTTGGTGACGTGCGAGGGCAGCGCTGATCCAGTATCCGCGGTTGTTTGCCCATAAAGCTCATCGAGTGGTACAAGTTCGTGACAAGAAAAACAGCTCGCTGCCCGAATGCCCTTTTTCATGTTCTTGTGGCCGGATTCCTCCGAGACGCGGCCTTGTCCGTTCATGCTGTCATTCTTGGGTTTCTGGCATGCCTCGCCGCAGGCCAGATACCGCGTCTTTTTCAGCCCGTTCCAAGAGTCATCCTCGTCTGCGCCGATTTGGTGGTCGATCAGGTCAAAGAGACTGTCTCTGCTAAGATACCTGAGGGTCACATGCAACTCGTGATTCCGCAGGTCGATGCGGGCGATGCTATGGGTATTTTTGTCCTCAACCACGAGTCCGGTTTGCCAATGCACCGCTTGTTCCTCGGCATCGTATCCTAGGCTGAGGGAGCGCAGCCGGAAAATCAGCAGGTAGATCAGGTCAGGGACCTCGCATGAGAGCAGCGAGCCTTCAGGATGGGCAAAGAGAAAGGTGCGCTTTGCCTCTTTGTAGCGTTCAGGCACTTTCTCAGGCCACACTTCGGCCAGCCGTGAGGGCTCACGGTCCTGCACCATTTGGGTGAGCAGCAACCTGTCACCATCCGGTTGCCCGTTGAGCTTTGGGCGGAAGGCCAGCTCACTCACCTCCTCCATGAGGTGGAGCAGCATCGCGTGACTGTTCTCTGGAAAGACCTGCGCGCCGTCACGTCCTTCGGGCTTCGTCAGCCAGAGTTTTTTCAGTTCGGGAATACGGATGAGGCCGTGCTTGGCCTGCGTCGGTCCATGATCCAGGACGCGTGCCACCGCTCGATTCAACCACTCAGGTTTCAGCACCACGACTTCGCGTGTGGCGGGCGTGTCATGCCGCCACAGCCACATGCCCATGTAGTGCCCAGCGAGAAGCAATGTCTTTTGCTCATCTTCTTCTACGACTCCCTTTCCGTCATCTTCACAAAGCTTCACCACCTCAACCCAGCGCAGGTACTCGGCAGGATGCCTCAGCAGCTTCTGAAAAATTGGCGTCCAAAGCTGGCTCCAGCTCTGCGCAAAAGGAGCTTTTTCATCCAGCATGATCTCCACCAATGTCTTGCGTAGCTCCTCAATGCCCTTGCGTTCATCCTCGGAGCTGTTCACGACGTGAATGCCGCGAAAGTTCAGAGCGGGAAAGTCACGCTGAAAGTCCTCCAGCTTCAAGGTGGGGTCGTGAATACCCCAGGTGCAGATGATGAGCACCGTGGCGTTCCCCTGAGTACGCCTCTGCACCAGGTCAAGCCACTTGCGGAGGCGATGATCGGAATCCCCCTTTCGAGGAAACATCACCGCCAGATAGATCGCCTGGGATGAAAAAAACATCTGGTGCATGTGTCGGTAGTCATGCTGACCACCCATGTCCCATACCTGAAAGTCGAGCGCGTCGCTTTGCGGTATATATGCTTCACCTTCGGCGGGTTCTGGCAGCACCTTCGCGTCACGGTTCAGCCGCAGCAGCGCCCGGTTCATGCCTTCTGTGCTCTTCTCACTTTCCTTGACTGGCTGGTTGCGCAGCGCTCGTTGCAGGCAGGTCTTTCCGTGGTCCTTTTCTCCGATGAGGATGAGCTTTGCTGCGTAGATGCTCGCAGGTATTCTCCGCCGGTCACGCGCAGCCTGTTTCCAAGCCTCAAATTCCTTCTTGCTGAGTCTTTTCACTCTAGTGCTGAGTTTTTTCACTCTAGCTGTTTGCTCGGCGATCAGTTCGCGTACGATGACACCCTTCTGCTTGTAAATCGCTGCCCACCCTCCCTGCTCCCAGGCCGCACGTTGCGCGGCCACGAGATGGTTTGCCTCCAGCGCGATGTGCTCCAGCTTTTTGAGAAAACCCATCGAATCGGGCAGTTCTTGGATGGAATTGCCCGTCAAATCCAGCTCGATGAGATGCTCAGTATTGCCAAAGAGATAGGGCAGCTCGGTAAGCTTGTTCCCCCGCACATAGAGCCGTTCAAGCGATGTCAGCCACTCCACCCCTTCCAGAGTTTCCAGCCGGTTAAAATTCAGCCCCAGCCAGCGCAACTTCGTGAACCGGCTCAGGCCGCGCGGCAGCTCCGTCAGCTCATTGCCGGTCAGATCGAGGAATTCGAGCTGCGTGAGCTGGGCAAATTCGGGGATCGCGTCCAGATCCGCCGTGCGCAGCCCCAGCTCGGCGAGGTTGAGGTGGTTCCGCCGCTTCCGGTGGCAGAATTGGATGCGCTTTTGGGCTTCAGCGGTGTTTGGGGTGCTCATGAGGCGGAGGAGAGGTCAGAGGGTCAAAGGCGGTGGTGAATCCATCCCGGAGGGGCGGTGGGTCCTACCCAGAGAGGTGATGGCACCTACCCGGAGGGGTGGTGACACCTTCCCAGAGAGGCGATGGGTCCTACCCGGAGGGGTGGTGGCACCTTCCCAGAGAGGTGGTGGCACCTTCCCGGAGAGGTGGTGGGTCCTACTCGGAGGGGTGGTGGCACCTTTCCAGAGGGGTGGTGGCACCTTCCCGGTGGGGTGGTGGGTCCTACTCGGAGGGGTGATGACTCCTTCCCGGTGGGGCGGTGAGTCCTACCCGGAGACAATGGGGTCCCCGCCGCCCGTGCTGGCCCGGTGCTTGACGGCACCCTGGGGCTACGGACCGGCGGCGGGGCGCTTTGGGTTTCGTCCACAGCCACTGGCTGGGGAGCTGGACAGCGGGCCGGTTCCATCCAGGCACTCCGGCCTCCGGCTGGAGCTGGGGGAGACACGCAGGCCGATGTTCTCGTTGCGTTCACGCGGCTCGTTCCTGTTGCGGATGCTGGCAGCGGCGTTCCTGCCGTTGTTGTTCCAGGAGCCGCCGCGCAGGACGCGGTCGTCGCCCATGGCCCGCCGCCCAAATTCATGACCACCCGCCGCCGCCAGCTCAGGCAGTCGGCACGCTGGGTGAAGGCCGTCAGCGCCACCGCGCGTTCCTGGGCTGCGGCCTCGCTGATCTCAGCATTCTCCACAAGGTCACGCAGCCGGTGCTGGTAGCGTCTGCGGCTGGCGTGGTTCAGCCCCAGCCGGTGGGGAAAGACCCGGTGGCCGAGGAAATCCATCCCATGCCCGCTCCGGTTGATGAAGGCGGTCTTCATCTCCAGTCCCAGCTCATCTCGGGCAAAAGCAGTCAGCCTGTCCCGTGCTGCTTTGGCCTCCTGGCGGTCTGTCACCCACAGCGCCATGTCATCCATGTAGCGCACATAGCCGCTCGGGCGCAGCTCCTGCACCACCAGGGTGTCCAGGGGAGTGAGGAAAAAATTTGCCAGATGCTGGGAGATGAGCGTGCCGATGGCCAGCCCACGCCCCGGCTGGGGTGCATAGGCCGCCAGCAGCAGACGGAAGGTGTCCAAAACCTGCCTCTCCCGGAACACACGCTCCAGCCTGCTCATGAGCCGCTCATGGTCGATGCTCTGGAAATACTTCCGCACATCCAGCTTCACAAACCAGGCCCCCTTCCGCGCGGCGGCCTGGGCAGCCTCCAGCGCGGCATAAGTGCCCTTTCCCGCCCGGCAGGCATAGCTGTGGTGGATGAGCCGCCGCTCCAGCACCGGGCCGCACACCCGCATGATGGCATGATGCAGCACCCGCTCACGAAAGACTGGCGCGGTGATCAGACGCTCCTTCGGGTCGTAGATCGTGAAGCTGTGGCACTCCCCGCAGTGCAGCTCACCTGAGGTGAGCTGACTTTGCAGCGCATCCAGCTCTGCACTCAGATTTGTCAGAAAAGCCTGCACGGCTGGCTGCTGCCGCCGCCCTTTGGCCGCCAGCCAGACAGCGGCGGTGAGGTTCTCCCGGGCCACCATCGGCTCCATGAGTCCGCCGACACTTCTCATGACGGTTTCGCCCCTCCTTTCAGCGCTTCCAGCACCTCGGTGCCATACTTTGCCACGCGGGCCTCCCCCACACCGCTGATGGCCCGCAGGTCTGCGGCGCTCTGGCAGCCGCGCTGCACGATCTCGGCGAGCTGGGCATTGCTGATTCTAATTCGCGTTCAAGATGAGGTTAATAATCCACGGCCAAGCACATATCCCTCGGATTCTAGCGTGATCGGTAGCCAAACGGGGCAGGCCTTCCTTGAGTTGGGATCGGACGCCTTCCAT
>Ga0247833_1004154_pt1 | contig 18386 bp, 17 predicted proteins | sample LaCruzMarch2015__7_FD_187117 | JGI IMG/M metagenome (GOLD analysis project Ga0247833, IMG submission 187117) | Freshwater microbial communities from meromictic Lake La Cruz, Castile-La Mancha, Spain - LaCruzMarch2015_8m | ecosystem: Environmental > Aquatic > Freshwater > Lake | place: Spain... | reverse complement strand
GGCGCAAGCAGTGATCGCGAACAGCACGGCCAGACCGGCCAGAACTCTGCGGATGCCGAACATCAAAAAAACCTCCGTTGCGTCCGCCATCTAGCCGACAAAACCGATTGAAAGCCAGAGGGTAGGAGAGGTTGCCGATGTTTTTACGTCATTGGACAAAGGAGACAAATAGTTAACCTTACCTGCTTGGCAACTGTGTTTGGCAAGTTGAAGTAAACCCTGTCTATACAACTGATCTTTCCACATTATCGGCACGATGTTCTCAAGAAAAGAGGGCATCGATGGGCCAGAATAGAGCTACTTATTGGGGGCGTTCTGTACTCGCCGTGGCGTTTCTCGCAATCGCGGGTGCCGCTCAGGCTGAGGGCGGAAGTGGTGCACGCTACGAGGCCCCGCATGTGCCTGTGATGCCGATTGGAGGCGCGGCCTTGCCTCCGGGCGCGTTCCTCGCCCTGTGTGCCCGGTCTCCGCTAGACTGTGTCGAGAACCCGGCCAGCTTGCCGGATCTTGCCGACCTCGAGGCGGCGGCCAACCGGCGCTATTGGGTTGACGTCTTCAAGCCCCGGTCCGGCCCCGCCGCCCTGCGCCGAACTGACTTCTTTGACTGGTCACCCGTCTTCGCCGAGGCTGCAGCCAAGCGCGCTGAGCGTGCGCGGGTGATGCTTGCCGATGGTCTTTTGACCAAACTCGCCGATGATTTGCCCACTTTATCGGCAGCAACGACTGAAGTTGCTGCCCGCGCACCGGCTGTCGCGGATACAGACTCGGCAGATGGGACGCCTGCGGCGAGCGAAGTCGATCAAGCTGCGGGAGATCGGGTCGACGTCATCGGCTTCCCGACGACCGTTCCGGATGAAACGGCTGTCGTCGCCGCTGTCGACGCCGGAACCGAGGCAGCCTCGGCGGCTGATGCGGCCGTTCCGGCCGTCGAGGTGGCAGCGGCGATCCTCACCGACGTCGCCGCATCGGCGACAGATGTGCCTCTGTCGGTCTCCGTCAGCGTCCCAGCCTATGCAAAGACTGTGGCAAGCGATCCTGTCGCCGCCGATGTGGCTCAGCCCGCCGCGCGGGAGGCAGTTGCGGTCTTCACCCTGGATCGCGCGGGCTGGCGAATGGTGAGCCGCGTCAACCGGCGTCTGAACCGTGAGATTCGTCAGGTATCGGACGACCGGCTCTACGGCGTAGAGGATTTCTGGCAGCGCCCGGAAGGAAGCCGCGCGCGGGGCGATTGCGAGGATTATGTGCTAGCCAAGCGAGCAGCCCTGATCGCTGAAGGCGTCCCCGCCGAGGCCCTGTCGATCGCCATCGTCGAGACGCGCTGGGGCGAAAGCCATGCGGTGCTGCTGTTGGCGTCGGATCGCGGCGAGTTCATCCTCGACAGTCTCTCCCCCTGGGTGACGCGCTGGGATAGGGTGGACTACGCTTGGCGCGAACGTCAGCTGCCCGGCCGCCCCTTTGACTGGGTTCAGGTCGCCATATAGGGGTCGCTCCTCTAGGAGGGCCCCGATGACCGCTGTCGCCGCCTATCGCCTGCGCCTGGCCTTCGGTCTGGTGCTCGCCTTCTGCACCTTTGGCCTTGCGGTCGGTCTGGCCGGGCCGGTCAGCATGCCTTTGTCGAGTTGGGACCCGCCTGTGCGCATGGTCGCCGTTACCGAGGGCCGCGCCGTGGCGGCCGCTGCAAAGAACCCGCCCGATCTCGAGGCCGTCGAACGCCTGACCCGCCAGACCCTTGCTGAGAAACCAGGGGATGCGGCGGCGTGGGCGCGTTTGGCGTGGATCGCGTCTGAAGCAGGCGACACTGAGGCCATGCTGGAGGCGCTGGATCGCAGCTACGCGGTTGCGCCGTTTGGGCCCGATATCACTGCTTGGAGGTTGCGGTTCGCCTATGGGCGTTGGGGCGTCCTGACGCCGGAGCTTCGACGGCTTGCTTCGGAAGAGCTGGTAGTGACCACCCGAAATAGACAGAATGTTGCGGATGCCGCCCTCGCCGATATTACTGATCCTACTGGTCGGCTGGCTTTTGTTCTGACTGCCCGCCGTGCGAAAGCTAAGACTGGCTAGCCGCTATCGTTGCCAAAGTCTGGGTCAGCTGTCGGACGCAGGCCCGAGTCTCTTCAAAGCCACGCTTCAACTGAAAGCGCGCTCTTGCAGCGCGAGATTTCATCGAACGGCGATTCTCTGTCATTCCTTTGTGATGCTGGTTGGTGTAATCAGGCGTTAACAATCTCTGGGAGTTTAGGCTATGCTGAAATCCGGTCTTTTCGCTGTGGCGTTCCGCACGGCCCTTGTTTTGGGCGCGGCGGTCGCGGTTGTGGCTCCGCCTGTTGTCGCATCTGCGTCGGTTCAGGATGGTGCGGCTCAGCTTTCCGCCGAGATCCAACAGGCCATCTTGACGGCCCAGGCCGAGGCCGCTGCGGCCGGCCTGTCCCAGGAAGACGCGGAGGCGGCCATTGAGGCGGCGATCCAGTCAGTGATCGCCATGAGCGGCCTAAGCCCGGCGGCGGCCAGCCAAGCTCTTGCGAGTGCCCGAGCGTCGCTTGCGGCCTCCGGCCAGCTTTCTGCTGCTGCGTCGACGGCGGTGACCAGCGTACAGTCGGCCGTGGCTGCAGCGAACACTCCGGGCGGAGCTCCCGCTGCAGGCGGAGGGCAGACCGGCGGTGCGCCGATGGGCGCGCCCGGGTCGGCGGGCGGCGGCGGCGGCGGCGGGTCGGACTATCGCCCGGGCACCTGAGCCGTCTTGTCGTTCTAGCTCAACTAAACAACGCCCGCCGAGCATGTAGGCGGAGGGGGACCAATGTCGATACCAACTTACCGCTTGGCATTGCTTATGGCCGTTGGCGTCTCGGCGCTCGCGGCGAATGCCCAAGCCCAGTCGACGTCGGGCTCGCTTAGTGCGGCTCAGAGTCAGGCAACAGACATGTTTGCGCGCGACCGTGGCGTGCCGGTTCGGGAGCGTCCGCGCCCTGGATACGAGGCCTTGGGGTTGCGGCTTGGGACCTTCACCGCCTTCCCAAGCTTGCAGGTCGACGCCGAACACAACGATAACATCTTCGCCGTCGCCACGGGGGCCGACAGTGACTGGATCGTCCGCGTCAAGCCTGAAGTACAGCTGGAGTCGGGCTGGTCGCGTCATGCGCTCGGCGGCTATGCCCGTGCCAACATCAGCCGCTTCCAGGATTTCGACGCCGAGAGTTTTGAGGACTGGGGTGCAGGGGCCTCGGGTCGCCTAGACATTACCCGCGCGTCCATTATCGCCGCAGGGGCCGATTATGCCAGCGTCACGGAGCCGCGGACCTCGTCAAACGCTCCGGCCTCGACGCGCGATCCCATCAGCTACGATATGGCCTCGTCCTTCATTGCGGGAACAATGGTCAGCGGCCGCACCAAACTGTCGGCCCGCGCCGATACGCGGGCGTTCGATTATGAGGACGCCCTGACGCTCGGCGGGATTGTTGTCGACCAGGACAACCGTGACCGCGCCATCAACAGCCTCACCGGCCGCGGCGACTTCGCGATCAGTCCCGCCACGGCGATCTTCGTTCAGGCTACGGCGAACACGCGAGACTACGATACGGCGACTTCGCCTCTCCTCCCAGCGCGGGATTCGGATGGCTATGAGTTGCTTGTTGGGGCCAACTTTGAAGTGGGGGCCCTCGCGCGGGGCGAGTTGGCGGTCGGCTATATCGTTCAGGAGTTCGACGCGGCCGCTTATCAGCAGATCGACGGCTTCGGCACCCGCGCTCAGCTTGAATGGTTCCCGACCCAACTGACCACGGTCACGGCCACGGCTTCGCGGACCATCGAGGATTCCGGCATTGCCGGCTCCGGCGGCTATCTTTCGACCTCCGTCGGGGGCCGGATCGACCACGAGCTGCTACGTAATGTGCTCCTGACCGCCGACCTCTCGTTCTCAAATGATGCCTATGACGGCATCGATCGGGACGACGACCGTTTGCAGTATTCGGTTGGTGGCACCTATCTGCTGAACCGCTCTGTCGGCGTGAGCGTGTCGGCGAGCCATTTCGAACAGTCCTCGGACGGGGCGGGTGGCGGCGCGGATTTTGCAGTCAACCGGCTGGCCGTGACCCTGGTCGCCCAGTTCTAGGCTGTCCACCGGGGCCTGACCGGCCGTCCTGAAAGTGCGTGATTACCTGATGAACAAGCTGTCCGACGTCCGAGCCACTGATCCCAGCCGACCGATCGTCGGGTCGGACGGGCAGGGGGGGCAGCCCGAGGGGGTCGACCTCAATCGCCTGATCGCTCTGTTCCGTCGCCGGCTCCCGCTGTTTCTGGCCGTTGCACTTGTCGTTTTCGTTATCGCCATCATCGCTACGGTTCGGGCCACGCCGCTTTACACGGCAACGTCCAGCCTGACGATCAACACGCGGACCGAGACGGTCGTCGACACTCAGGCGGTCCTTTCGGGCCTCTCTGGGGACACCAGCGTGGTCGATACCGAGATTGAGATCCTGAAGTCGCGCCAGTTGGCCCAGCGTGTCGTCGAGGTGTTGAACCTTGAGCGGGATCCGGAGTTCAACCCCGCCCTTGAGAAGCCAGGTCCTGTCGCGGCCGTTGTCGGTGGCGTGGCCCAGTTGTTCGGCGCGGCGGCACCTGACGCGGCGCGCGCCCGCCTGACCGCCGTAGAAGCCCAGAAACAGAAGGAACGCGTGGTCAGCAATGTGCTGAAACGCCTGTCAGTGCGGCGCGCCGGCCTGACCTATGTGATGAATGTCGGCTTCACCTCGGAGGACCCTGCCAAGGCCTCGCGTATCGCCAACACCTTCGCCGAACGCTATCTGCTGGAACAGCTGGAAGCCAAGTTCGATGCGACCCGTCAGGCCAATACTTGGCTTAACACACGTCTGACCGAGCTTCGCAGTGAGGTGCAGCAGGCAGAAGCCGCCGTAGAACAATACCGGACAGCCAACAATCTTCTCAGCGCCTCGGGTGCCACCCTGACCGAGCAGGAAATCTCGGCCTATAATCAACAGCTGGCGACCGTGCGGGCCACTCAGGCCGAAGCTGAAGCGCGCTTACGTACGGCGCGGGCACAGTTGGATGCCGGCTCCAACGGCGAGGACGTCGGCGAGGCCCTCGGTTCTCAGGTGGTCCAGCAACTCCGCGCACGCCGCGCTGAGGTCTCCGGCCGAGTTGCGGACCTGACCAGCCGCTACGGGCCCCGCCACCCCGACATGCTTCGTGCCGAACGCGAACTCGCGGACATCGACGCCCAGATTCAGGCCGAGATCCGGCGCATAATCTCCAATCTCGAGGCGCAGGTTCAGGTCGCCCGCGAGCGGACTGGCTCGATGGCCGGTAGCCTAGGTAGCGCGCGCGGAACGCTGGCCGCCAACAACGCGGCAGGCGTTCGTTTGAATGAACTGTCGAGGAACGCGGAGTCGGTCCGGACGCTCTATCAAAGCTTCCTAGACCGCTTCAAGGAGACGACGGGGACCGAAGGCATTCAGGAGTCCGACGCGCGGATCGTTTCCCCCGCTGCGATTCCGACTGGGCCCAGTTCGCCCAACGTGCCGCTCAACCTCGCGGTCGGTCTTGTTCTCGCCATGGGCGCAGGCTTCGCTGCTGTGGTTCTCGCAATCATGTTGGACACCGGCGTGATCACCGGTGAGGACGTCGAACACAAGTTTGGCCTGCCGCACCTCGGCTCCGTGCCGCTTCTGTCCTCGGTCGCCGATCCCGAGGATCTCGACGAGACGCCGGCTGACTATGTGCTCAAAAAACCGCTCTCGAGCTTCGCCGAGGCCGTGCGCGCCATGCGGGCTTCTATCCTGTTTTCGCGCATCGGGCACGAGATCAAGGTGATCACCCTGACCTCGGCCCTGCCGGCGGAAGGCAAGACGACGTCGGCACTCTGCCTTGCCCGTGTCGCGGCCCAATCCGGCCTGCGGGTCATCCTTGTCGACTGCGACCTGCGCCGCCGCAACATCAATCGTCTGTTGGGGATCGAGCCCGAGGCGGGCTTGGTCGAGGTATTGAACCGCACAGTCAATCTGAATGACGCCGTCATAAATGACGTTCCATCCGGGGCCCAGATCCTGCCCCTCGCGAAGAACAGTTTCACACCCAAGGACGTGTTTGGGACGGCCGCTATGGATCAGTTGCTCGTCCATCTGCGCGCTTCGTTCGATCTGGTCATTCTGGACACGGCACCGGTGCTGGCGGTCTCGGACACCCGCCTTATTGCATCCAAATCTGATGCCGTCGTCTTCCTCGCACGCTGGCGCAAGACACCGGAAAAGGCGATCAGCGCCGCCATACGCATCCTCGAACAATCCGGTGCCCACGTCTCGGGTATTGCCCTGACCCAGGTCGATATGAAGGCGCAGGCCCGTTATGGGTACGGCGACGCGGGCTACTACTACGGCGAATACAAGAAATACTACGCGGCCTGATCATGACCGACGTGGCCCCCACCGGCCGTCGCCGGCGCTCCTCACAGGCCTTTGGTTCCCGCGCGGCCGCTGTTTCCCGCCTCGGCTGGCCAGTCCGACTCGCGCTGGGGGTAGCTCCCCTTGTTCTTTGCTTGGCGCATTTGACCTTCGGGGCTAACCAGGTCGCCGCCTCCTTGTGGCTGACGGCACTGTGCGCCATTGGCCTCGTCGTCGCCCTGTCGACGCCGCTGCGCATCGGCTTGTACGATCTGGTGCCTTCCTTGCCGGTGGTGGTCCTGTTCGGTCTCACGCTGGCTGTCGCTGCTTGGACCCTTACGCCTTGGGCACCGGGCGGCGCGCATCCAATCTGGGCTTGGGCCGGGATCAGCCGAGGGGCGATCACCGTCGATCGCAGTCAGACCGTTCTCGAAATGGTCAAACTGTGCGGGCTGGCCTGTCTCTTCGGCCTCGGTGCCCTGCAAGGGCTCAGCCGCGACCGCGCTTTGGCCACGCTTAAGGCGATCGTTTGGACCGGCGGCGGCTATGCTCTGGTCTCGCTCATTACGTTCGTCGCCGGTGTTCAGATTGCTGTCGGGGATCGGCTGTCGGGCGGGTTCCTCAGTGCCAACAGCGGTGCGACGGTGTTCGGCATCTTGACGGTCCTCGCCCTCGCCCTGTTTCTCAGGGGCTGGCAGAAGAATGCCGGTCTCGGTCTGTCGCGTCGGATCACGACCGTCGCTGGTCCGCTCGCCTGTCTTTCTCTGTCAGCGGTCTGTCTCGTCCTGACCCAATCGCGGATGGGCCTGGCCGCCACTTTTGTTGCGGCCGGGGCATTGCTGGTCTGGACCTTTGCGCAGAACCCCAAGGGCAAGGCTTCAGCTATCGTCGCGGGTCTGATCATGCTCGTTCTGGGCGGCGTGCTCTTCTTTGGCGGCAATGCGCTGGTCTGGACCCGCATCGACGCCTTGGACGCGGACGCGACCATACGAGGCCAAATCTTCGCCGCCCACTGGCAGGCCTTCCTCGCCTCGCCGCTGTTCGGCTATGGTTTGGGCTCTTTCGACCCGGTCAATCTGCAAGTCATAACCGCGGAGAATGCCTCCACCCTTTGGCCCATTCGCGCCACCCACAATGTCTATTTGCAGTGGCTGCAGGAAGCTGGGCTGGTCGGGGCCATCCCGATGTTCCTGTTGATCGCCACGATCCTCGGCCTGTCCGTGTGGCGCAGCGGTGGCGTCAGGGGTACGCGGACACCGCTTCATGGGCTGATCTGCGCCAGTCTGGTGATACTGCTCCATGGCCTGACTGACTATGCCCTTCAGGTACCCTCCATCGCGGCCTTGTGGACCTTTCTACTCGGCCTCCAGTTCGCCTACGGGCAGGGGAGGGGCTGATGTCCGAGACCGACGACACTCTGCATGGCGCTGCGACAAACCCCGGTGCCTCTCGCTGGGCACGCGTCGTCGATGCAATCATGTTTAGCGTATGGACCCCGCTTACTGTGTGCGTCTTCTCGATAGCGCTGATTTTCACCGGCACTACTTTGGTGATTGTCCAGACCCGCCTCGCTGAAATCGATTTGTCCCGGGCCAGCGGCAGCGTGGGCGGGAATCCACCTAACCATCAGTTCGCGCCCACGGCCTATGACTTCACGCTGGCCCCCAACGAGCTACGAGCCGTTACCATGGACGAAGCGCGTGCCTTCAACGCCGCCCTGCCGTTCTCGACCCTACCGATCCAGGCCGCGCGGCCCTTCATCATGCCGCCCGAGAACCTGGTCGACTATTCGCGCGCGCTCGATTGCCTGACCGCGGCCGTCTATTATGAGGCCGCCTCCGAGACCCCCGTGGGCCAGGCGGCGGTGGCCCAGGTGGTGATCAACCGCATGCGCCACCCGGCCTTCCCCAAAACCATCTGCGGCGTGATCTTCCAGGGCCAGGAGCGGACGACCGGCTGCCAGTTCAGCTTCACCTGCGACGGGGCTATCGCCCGGGTTCCGACCGCGGACGGCTGGGCCCGCGCCCGCTCTGTCGCCGGCGCAGCATTAAACGGCACCGTCCAGGCCCAGGTCGGCATGGCGACCCACTACCATACCGACTGGGTCGCCCCCTACTGGGCTGAGCGGCTGGTGAAGATGCGCCAGATCGACACCCACATTTTCTACCGCTGGACCGGGGGCTGGGGTCTGCCCGCGGCCTTTTCCGGCGTCCACCGCGGTGAGGAACCAGTGATCACCAAACTGGCGGCACTCGCCACGCCTCTGGAGCTGATCCCGCCTCCGGTGATCGACATTCCTGCTGCCCCGCTCGAGATTGTACCCTTGCCAGTGGTGACCGCTCAGCCAGTCGTCACGCCGCCTCCGTCGATCGTCGACGCGCGGGCCGAGATCGAACTTGTTGCGCCAGTCGCCGCCGCGCCGCCTCAGGTCCCGTCGATCATGGCCGATCCGCTCGCGGCGACAGCCGCACCGGCCCCGCGTCGGAACACGCGGATTGCGGTCCCGAGGAACTGATTCGAATTTCTCTGCAGAAGGCAGTTTGATTTCCACCATTCCCACCCCCTTTTCGCGGATGCCGTGGAGTGCGCTCTCCACTCATGCAGTTTGCGTATGTACAGGCCAAAGGCTAGGACAATGAAATTCACAATCTCTCAAATGGAATGGCTTGAAGAGGTCAAATGTGTTCATATGAGGCACGATAGGGAGGCGTGCAACGGCCATGGAACGTAAAAACAAGATGCGTGTATGTCTGTTGCTGATGTCAGCAGATCCGCGGCGTGGGTCTGAACCCGGCCGTGCGGTAGTAATGGCCCGTAACATTATATCAGATGATCGCGTATCAGATCCGATTATCATTTACCCGGTTTGGGAGGGAAACGTAGCTCATGTAGACGCGTTCTTGCGAGGTGGGAATTCCACAGTTACACTGATACCAGTAGAATACCAATTCAATTCAAAAATATTCCACTTATTCCCACTTAAGTACTGTAACTACTTCTTGTACAATCGAAAAGTCAGTTATCTTGCTAAGAGCTTTTCTAAACGCGTGGATCTATTCCATCAAGTGAACTACGCGGGATTCCGATTTGCGATGCCGATACTTTCGAGTTCAAGCGTGACAGTCTGGGGCCCGATCTCCGGTACCGAAAACTTCCCGTTGCGCAAAGCATGGCCGTATCTCGATGGTTCTGGCCGGCTCTATTACATGTTCTACCTGATCATCAACTGGATGCAGTTCCATCTGTTCGGGCAGGGGATCCGTGCGTTCAAGAAAGTAAATCTCATATTGGCGGCAACTTCGATAGATCTGCACAATCTGAAAACGCGCACCCGTGATGTTCGCTATCTTCCCGAGACAGGGTATGACGCGCAAGCTATCCAAGTGAGCCGTCCAAAGGTACCCGGTAAGCCGGTGCAATTGATGTGGTCTGGCGCGCTGATCAGTCGAAAGGGATTTCCCTTGCTGCTTGCCGCCCTTCGTTCCGTCGATTTGCAACTGACCGGGCCCATTGAAGTTCATGTGTACGGACGCGGACCAAAGGAGAAGGTATGGCGGAAACAAGCTGCCAGGGTCGCGGCCGAACTGGGTGGGCAAGTCCGTTTCTGTTGGCAAGGTGAGGTGGCGCGCGAGCAGTTTCTGCTTGCGATGGGAGTCTCGGATCTGCTTGTCGCTACGACGTTTCGCGAAGCCAATTCCAACGTCATCGCGGAAGCAATCGCCGAGGGGGTGCCCGTGGTCGGACTGGAGGTTTCCGGGCTACGTGACACGCTCGTGAGTGCCCCCAACAAGCTCGTTCCATTAAACTCCCAAGACCTTCCGAAAGCGTTTGGAAGCGCAATTGAGGAGCTCATAACTAGTCGCGGCCTTACAACTTCTCAGACGGACGTCATTCCTGTGCTTAGAGACAACGTCTCTCAGGGCCGCCTAATTGTAGATTTCTATGAGGATGTGCTTCACGATGCGCGCGCTCGTTCTCTGCCGGCTTGAACCAGGCCTTGATGATGCAGCATTAGTCGGAGCGCTCGATCGCATCGGCGTCGAAACAATGTTCCTCGATGACGAGAAAGTCGCCTATCCCCGATGGGACGGATCAATCTTTCTTCGGGTGGCTCGGCGCTTAGTTCGGGGTGAAGCTCGGCGCACCTTCAATCAACGGCTTTGTCAGATGGCCGACTTTATGCGGCCAGATGCACTCATTGTTTTTGGCGGAGCAGGTCTCGAACGGAGTTCTGTTCAGTATTGCCAGAGTTTGGGTGCAAAAATTTACTTTATATACCCAGATACCACTGTCAATCTGCCACGGGTGTACACTGAATTGTGGAATGATGCGCATTCCTTCACCACTAAGCCCAACTGGAACGCTCTGGCTAATTTACTTGGCGTCAATGGAGCCCCGACGTTCCTTTATCCGTGGTATGATCCACAGTTTAGAGCTGACTATCCAGCCGATAAAGACCAGTTGTCTAACGATATACTTTTCGTTGGCCACGCGTCTGAAGCTAAGCGTAAGGCGATTGAGGCTGTTGCCGAAACCTTTAGAGACCGCTTCCGGATGACTGTGGTCGGCAACGGGTGGTCGAAGCTACCGCAGCATGTCGTCAACAGCGGCAGCGGCATGTACGGGGGTTTCGTCAATAGCCTCTACGCAAAATCTGCTGTGACGCTAGGCCTACTTGAGGATCTGGGTGCTGGTGTTCACGATGTAATCACCGCTCGGACCATTCAAGTCCCGGCATATGGAGGCTGCTTGATCCATCCCCGCAATTCTGGCTCCCAAGCATTGTTTGGACCTGCAGAGTTCCTGTTCGAGAATACTTCCGATCACAGCGAGCTGCTCGATCGCGTCTCCATCGCGTTATCGGATCACGCCAAACGTAAGACTTGGGCTGCAGCACAATGGCAGGCAGTTCGTCCTCACTCGGTCGATTCCGCATTGGAGACAATATTGAACCCGACGCGTGGTACGCCATGAAGCGCGCGAGGTGGATTCACATTTCATCGAGCGCACCACAAGACCTTCGGGGCGGGGTGCAGTCTTATGTCGACAGAATTTCGCGGCTGATGAGCACGGTTGCCGATCATTCTATCATCGTCGCGCGGCTGCCGCCAAGCAATCCCGCTCCGCTACCATCCACGTACCTCGGTATAGGCGGGCGCAATAGGCTCGCTCGCATTGTCGAGATGGTGAAGGCACTGTGGACCTGTTATTCGGTGAGAAGCACCTTCTTCGTACACTACCTTCCGCATTACGTGCTCGGACCCAGGCTCTGGTTTCGCAGGAACGTTGTGTTCGTGTTCCATGGACCTGCGAGCCTTGAAGCGCGTGCTGAGAAAAAAAGTAAGATCTACTGCAGTGCACTCCATGCGATTGAAGTAATATTATATTCAATTCCGCGACGATTTATATGTCTCTCATCGTTTAGTAAATCACTCCTAGTCCAACATTATGGAGTGAGGCCTTCCCGCATTACTGTCATCCCAGGTCCCTTGGAGGGGGCGGTGGCCCCCCCGGTTTATGAGAAACCGCGCTCCGAGACAGTCCGACTGCTAAGTGTACGGAGGCTAGTCAAGCGAATGGGGTTGGAACGAGCTATCGAAGCCGTATCATGCCTTGAGGAGAGGGGGTATTCCGTCGAGCTGCGCATTGTCGGCTTGGGACCCGAGAAGGACGCGCTGGAAACACTTGGCGCCCAGCGGGGCATAAATCTCACCTTGCTCGGCAAACTGGATGATGCAGAATTAGAAGCACAGTACAGGTGGGCGGATGTGTTTGTGTTACCAACCGTCTCGTTGGAAGGTTTCGGTATGGTCATTTTGGAAGCCGTACAACGGGGTCTACCGGTGGTAGGCACGCCAGTGGGAGCCATTCCTGAAGTAATTTCTCAACTTGGACACCCCAACATTGTGGCGCGAAGCATCGAACCTGACGCGATAGCCGATGCAATATCTGCTTGTATTCAGGATCTCAGTTCGACGGCCATTAGTAGCGCGCTTGCCCGGATGGAAAGTGCTTATGGCCATTCGGTCATCCAAGACCTGTATAAAACGTACCTCCGGAGTATGGACGATGCATGAGTTTCCCGTCCCTGCGAGGTCGCGGGCTCCGAGATCGAAAGCGAATGTCCGCAAGTCTTCAGTAGATGACGTTATCCGAGCCAATAACCCAAAGGTCGCAACTATAATCGTGTTGTTATTGCTGTGGTGTCTGGGTGATATATTTATCTGGATAGTGACTCCGTTATACTTTGTTGGCAATTCCGCGTTCGATGCGATTCAGGAGCAGATGGGCCCAAAAATTGCATTTTTCGCTGCATGTTATTGCGCAACGTTATTTATCGGGTGGAAATACTTCCGCGCTATCTGGGCAATCGGTGAATCAAGCGACACGCTCAGGACGCCTCACATGCTTGCTTTGATATGCATTGTCTTTATCGTGACATACAACATAGCGTTCCTTTTATTGGGAGGTCTTACATGGCGTGAGACGTACGGCAACCTAATTACAGGATCGCAGTTGATTTACTATCTGCGTGCGCTGGAAGGAGTGCCATTGATTGCGTGTATGGTGCTTGTGTGTCGAGGACATCGCGTTCCCATCTTGGCGGGAATTATCGTGGCATCTTACGTGGGGCTACAGCTTCTAGGCAGTAACCGCGGAATCGCATTTGCCGCGCTAGTCGCGATGGGATTGATGCGTCTTGACCTCCTCCGTCGACACTGGCGAGCCGCATCAGTCTTCGGGTTCGCTGCATTTCTCGTATTCACCGCCATAGGGGTTCAGCGGGAGTGGAGGGCGGCAGGGGGATCCGGATTAGTACAAACACAGTATCTGTCTGGTGCCGCCGTGAATAGCACGATGTTCCGGTTATCGGAATACTATGGACATATCGTATTCAATAGATCTTCGAACGAAGGCTTTGTCAGGGAACCGTTTCGAAACTTCGATCGCATTCCTTTGGCATTTGTGCCGGCCGTCGCAGCCTCATCGAAACGCCCGCTTGACGATGGACCCGAGACACTCAGAACACAGTTCGGCTTTGTGAATGTCGGAACATTTCTCTCGATACCAATCACTCTAGTTGGAGACACCTACCTCCGGTTTGGATTCTGGGGTTCTTTTGTTTACGCGCTGTATATCGGAGGCATTCTCATTCTGTGGACAGCGATCGCTGGCAGGTTCTCGGGAGGATGGATGTCTCTGATCCTCATCTATGTGTTCGTTCATCTAATTCGCCTCTATCCAAATAGCTTTTTGGGAGCGATAAACTTCCTAATTTACAAACCGGCCCGTGATCTTCTTTTGTTCGGGTTGCTTGGGCTCGCCGCGGCTGCGTGCGTCAGGCTGCGTCGGTCGTGATTGTTTTCACGTGCCATAATCAGGCCAAGGGCGGGGGAGAGGGGCACGTAGGCGAGTTGTCTCGTCTCTGCGCGACGGCAAAGATTCCGTACTTCGTACTCGGACACGGGGATGGCGGTGGCGCGGAACTGGACGCCTCATTCAGTGTTGCCCAACTGTCAAATCGACGCGTAAGGCATAAACTTCGCGAGGCCAGCGTTCTTTTTCTTCACGGCGGGCCTCGAGATTTATTGCTTGCTCTTTGGTGCCGCTGCTTCAGCCGCGCGGTCATCTGGCTTCAGTTGCATGTATCGAATACACCATCGTCTTCGTGGCGCGCTGCTCAATTCGTCGCTAACGCCGTTCTGTGGGTCCTAACCCACTGGGTAGTCCACCGTGTCATTCGAGTAAGTTCGAATCAAAATGCGCCACTCAAACACATGGAAATTATTCCCCCTCTGACTGATCTCGACCGGCTTTCACTGAATGGGTCGTTTATTGCCGGCAGGAAATCCGAAAAACTTAATGTTCTCTTCTGCGGGAGAGCGCCAGGCGTTGATGAATCGACGGACAGCAAAGGATGGCTGAGGGCAATTGAGGTCCTGAAACATCTCCGGGTTCGCTACCCAACGATCACAATCTCTCACTGTGGTGGTGGAACGCTTACGAATCTGATGAAAAAGGCCTGTCTGGAGGCTGGCATACAGCTAAATCAAACGGCATGGGAGGTCGATCCGTTCGCCGTGGTTTCTGAGCAGCAAACGCCAGCATGCCTATTCTTATTGTCGCAATCCGAGAGCTATGGGTTGTGTGTCGTCGAGGCGCAGTACGTGGGACTTCCGAGTATCATATCAGATGCAATCCCAGACGACGCTATTCTGGTTCCTGAACTGTGCCTGCGAGTTGAAGCGATAGCCGATCCTGTAGCTGTAGCTGGTACATGCGAGCAGTTTCTTGACACTGTGGCAGTGATCGATCGAGCTAGCGCAATAGTTTATGATAACCAGCTGCGGGCCAGGGCGAAATATCTAGACCTTCTTCGCTTCGCCAGCGAGCGCTGATGTTGGTCTGCGCCCTTTGAAGTGGTCCATCCCTTATGTTGGTCTAAGGACTAGAGCATTTTCCGATCAGTCTGCATCATACCCGGCGGCAGCGAAGTAGTTTGCGCATTCATGGGGTGAGTAGGTCTGGATGATCCGGGCGATGGCATCCCATAGCTGTTCGATGGATCTGGCGGCGGCCTTTCTCAGCAAGGCCTTGAGCTTGGCGAAGGCGTTCTCGATCGGATTGAGGTCGGGGCTGTAGGGCGGCAGGAACAGGAGCCGCGCGCCGACGGCCTCGATGGCATCCCTGACGGGCGTGCTCTTGTGGGCGGCGAGGTTGTCCATGATCACGACATCGCCGGGCTTAAGGGTTGGGGCCAGCACCTGCTGGACATAGGCTAGGTACCAGGCCCCGTTCATGGGACCGTCCAGAACCATCGGGGCGGTCATGCCCGACAGCCTCAAGGCCCCCACGAAGGTGGTTGTCTTCCAGTGACCATGGGGCACGCTGCACCTCAGTCTCTGGCCGCGCGGTGCTCGCCCGTGGCGGCGGGCCATCTTGGTGGAAGGTACCCGTCCGGTGAGGACCGCGGCGGCCTGCAGATCAGTTCGGATGGAGGATGCCGTCAGTCTCGATCAGCTTCAGGGCCTGGGCGAGCGTCTTGCCGCGATGCAGGCAGAACCAGGCTCCGGTGTGGCGATGCCACTGGATGTTGAAGCGGTCAGGGGCGAGCCAGTCCAGGCGGACGAAGGGCGCATCGAACTCTTCCCCGCGATTGTCCGCGAAGCCTGATCGATACCGCTGGATGAACCGGTAGCGCGCCCCGTGCCATCTGCCCTGGATGTCGACCGGGTAGTTGAACTCGGTAGGACGCACGACCGGCAGGAACCGGGGCTTCAACACCTCGGTGATGAACCGCTCACAGGTGGCGGTGATGTGCGCCTTCTCGGCTTCTGAGAGCTCACTCATTGAGCCGCGACGCCGGCCCGCGACCGGAGCCCTTTCCAGTTCCACGGCAACAGCTCGTCGATCCGGTTGCTGGGCAGGTCGTTGATGCGCGCCAGGACGTCGGCCAGCCAGGCTTGGGGGTCTACGTCGTTCAGCTTGGCGGTGGCGATCAGGCTGTACATCGTGGCCGCCCGCTGGCCGCCCCGGTCCGAGCCGCAGAACAGCCAGGCCTTGCGGCCGAGCGCAATGCCTCTCAGCGCCCGCTCGGCGGCGTTGTTGCTGAGGCAGACGCGGCCATCCTCCAGGAAGCGGATGAACGAGGGCCAGCGTCGCTTCAGGTAGTTGATCGCCTTGGCAATGGAGTGGTTGCTGGTCAGCTGCTGACGGGTCTCGGTCAGCCAGGTCTCAAGCTCGGCCACGATCAGGGCGCTCTCAGCCTGGCGCACCGTCAGGCGTTGCGCAGGACTAGCACCATTGATCCGCCGCTCGATGGCGAACAGGGCGTCGATCCGGCGCACGGCCTCCAGCGCCTTGGGATAGACCCCCCTGGGCTGCTCGCCCCGCGCCTTCTTGCGATCGGCGGCCTCAATGTCGGCCAGCTCGAAGAATTTGCGCCGGGCATGGGCCCAGCACCCCGCCTCTAGGATGGGCCCTGGCGGTCGGCCCAGCTTGTAGAGTTCGTTGTAGCCGCCATAGGCGTCGGCCTGCAGAACACCGCACCAGGCCTGGAGATGGGTCTGAGGATGCGCCCCGCGCCGATCCCGGGAGTAGTGGAAGACGGCCGCGGGCGCCGAAGTCCCGCCGAACGGCGCATCATCGCGCACATAGGTCCACAGCCGGCCGATGTCGGTCTTGCCCCTGGCCAGCACCGGCACGGTCGTATCGTCGCCATGCAGCCGCTCGGCGGCCAGAACATGGGCCTCGATCCGCTGGTACAGCGGTGCCAGCACCAAAGCGACGCCGCCGACCTGGTCGGCCAGCGTCGACAGGCTCAGCGGCACGCCTTCTCTGGCGTAGCGCTCGGCCTGACGATTGAGCGGCTGATGCTGACCGAACTTCTCGAACACGATCATCGCCAGCAGGCTTGGGCCGGCCCAGCCCCGCGGTAGGACGTGGAAGGGTGCCGGCGCCTGGGCGATGGCCTCGCAGTCGCGGCAGCTGACCTTCTCACGTACCGTCTGGATCACCTTCCATTGGCGCGGGATCACCTCCAGCGTCTCGGTGACGTCCTCGCCCAGTTTGCTCAGCCGCGTGCCACCACAGCAGGCGCAGGCCGTCGGGGTTTCCAACACCACGCGCTCGCGTGGCAGATGCTCGGGGAAGGGCTGGCGGGACGGCTTCTTGCGCGCGAACGCCTTGACGGTCGTGGTCGCCCGGGCGGCGGCCTTTTCGGCCGCCAGCTCGTCCTCGGTGGCCGAAGCCTCCAACTCCTCCAGCTGCAGCTCCATCTGATCCAGAAGGCGGCTGGAGCGTTCCGAAGCGACCCCGAACTTCTCGCGCTTGTACCTGGCGATCAGCAGTTTCAGATGGGCGATCAACGCTTGGTCGTCGGCGCGCTCGGCCTTCACCACGGCGACCTCGGCCTGGGCTTCGTCGCGTTCTGCACGCGCGTCATCGCGCTCACTGCGCATGCTGGCCAGCGCCGCTTTCAGCGCTTCGACGTCGTCCGGAACGGGCGCGGCCATGCCTTGCATGACCCGAATTGAATCACATATCGCGCCGCTTGTGGCGCCCTAAAATGCAGCCGGTCCCAACTATTTTTGCGCCTCAGCCGGCGCTGCTCGGCCGCCAGCTGTGCTGGGGATTACGCCAGTCGATTCCTTCCAGAAGGTAGCCCAGCTGGGCGCTTGTCAGCGCGACAGCCCCACCCTCAGCCGTCGGCCAGATGAACCGTCCCCGCTCCAGCCTCTTGGCGTAGAGCGACATGCCGATCCCGTCATGCCAGATGATTTTCATCAGGGAGCCGCCGCGTCCGCGGAAGACATAGAGGTCGCCGCCGTGGGGATCGCGCTTGAGGTGCTCCTGCACCAGCAGCGCCAGACCCGGCATGCCCTTCCTCATGTCCGTGTGGCCCGTGCAGATCCACACCCGACCCCCTGCCGGGATCATCGCAGGGCCCGTAGCACCGCGCCCACCAGCACAGGCGAGGCGGCTGCGGCGATGCTCACCCGCGCGGCTGGCAGCTCAACCTGGATCACCGGATCAGCGCCCGGCCCGGGTCGCACCCCGGCATCCGCCACGACCGCCTCCACGAAGGCCGGCTTGGTGCCGGCCGAACGCACATTGCGACGCCAAACGTAGATCAGGCTCGCTGAGACATCCCAGCGACGCGCCACCTCGCTAACGCAAGCCCCGGGCGCAAACGCCTCTTCCAGGATCGCCAGCTTCTCTTCATCGCGCCAGCGCCGGCGACGCTCCGGCCCCGTCAGCAGGGTGATCTGGCTCATCTGTACTTACGCCTGCTCTTACGACCGGTCTTACGACCCGACTTAAGCGCAGAGCATCGCCAGCCGCTTCAGCCGGACAAGGCGGGATTCACCGGAGGGATACGTTCCTTCCGAGGATCGCCGGGGTTCGGTACCGCCTTGTGCCCAACAGCGTCGGCGGCAAGGGCCACGGGACCCATACCTGGGCGGTGTTCTGGAAGGACGACCTGATCGCGCTGCT
>Ga0247833_1004151_pt1 | contig 18391 bp, 9 predicted proteins | sample LaCruzMarch2015__7_FD_187117 | JGI IMG/M metagenome (GOLD analysis project Ga0247833, IMG submission 187117) | Freshwater microbial communities from meromictic Lake La Cruz, Castile-La Mancha, Spain - LaCruzMarch2015_8m | ecosystem: Environmental > Aquatic > Freshwater > Lake | place: Spain... | reverse complement strand
TGATAGGGCCGGGGGGAGTAAGCCCACGGGCGCTTCCCCCAGTTTTCTTCTTGTGCCTTATCCATTTCTTCGCGCCATGGCCCATGAACTCCGATCTAGAGGTAGTTAACGTCGATCCCGACTTTGACTGCTATTCGGAAGAGGCCATCGAAGAGTTGATCGGCGACACCACCGCTGAACTAGCTCAACTACTCAGTGGAGCAACAGCCACGCTTAAGCAGGTATTACGGGAACTAACCCGCGTGCTCACTGAAGCCTCAGATCTGTTGCTCCTGCTGGGTTCTGATCTCCTGGATATCCCAGGGGCCCTCGTTGCTGATCTGCTCAGCCTCGCCGAATACGACCTTATGAATGCACCAATGCTTATCAGTTGAATTTTTCCATCACAGCCATTTGTTAAGGGCCCTAAGGGCCCCTTTTTATTAGGTTTTATATACTTAGTAATACCTAGCTATACGGATTTTCTTGTATTGCTCCAGCTATATTGATACATACAGGGCTTAGATAAGTTATTCTTACATCCTTGAAAAGCCACTTATATCAACTGATCTGGCTTGTATATATGTCATACATTAATGAAATTAGTTCCCGTAAGTGCGTTGTTGTGTATATGCTTAGTTCACACATTTGTGTCGCTCCTCCGCCGGCTTACCTCCCATGGCAAACGCCACCTCCAGGCAGGAACTCGACCTACTCCAGGGCCTAGTTGCCGACAGCCTGCACGTGCAGGCCGATGCTGAGCTCAATGCCGGCACCGATGCCGAATTAACCGCTAATGCCTCCAGTACCAAAGGCGAAAGCAGCGCCACCGCCAGCCTTGATCAATCCGATGGTGTGCTCGCAACTGAGCTCACCATTGATGGTGATGCCACCGCCACCGGCAGTAGCAAGGTAAAGCTCACCGCTGATTCCACAGGCGTTACCGGCGATGGTTCCGCCAGCAGTACCGTTAATACCAGCACCGGCCTCACCACAGATCAGCTCGATATCGGTGGCCAGAGCAGCCTCACCGGCAGCAGCACCGCCACTGTTATTGCCACCACTGCCACCACCGGTGGTGATGGCCGCTCCACAGCCCAGATCAACGATGCCACCGGCATCCGCGCCAACAACACCAAGGCCGATGGTGATGTAGCAATCAGGGCCAGCGCCAGCAATACCCTCACCAGCTCCGCCACTGTTACCAATTCAATTGGAGATGCTGGTTTCCCCGATGGCGCTAGCGCCAGCACTGAGCTGGGCAACAGCACCGGTGCCAGCCTCGGTCCCCTAGATCTGGGTGATGGCGCCACCGTGGCCGCCTCGGTTACAACCACCAGCACTGCCACCGCTAATGCCACCACCGGCAGCGCCGCAGCCGAAGTGCTGCTTGCCGCCGATCAAGGCAGCAGTATTACCGGCCTTGATCTCACTGCTAATCCAGATACTTCAAGCAACAGCATTGCCGGCGAAGGCAGCCTCCAGGCTGAGGTTCGCCTAAACAGCAACGCCACCGCCACCACCACCACCGGCGCCGCCAGTTCCACAGTTAACGCCGGCCTGGTGCAAGGCACCTACTTGGGTGCCGCTGAAACCAGCATTGGCGGCGATGGCACAGTTTCTGGCGCCATCACCATGGCAGCCACCAGTGAAGCCACCAACGTTAGTGGTGGTGATGTAACAGCTACCGCCAGCCTTGAGGGGGCCAAGGGCCTCAGCCAAGACGACTCCACAACCAAGGCCAGCCTCCTGGTGAGCGGTGATGGCACCTTCACCGGCACCGTGTCTAATACCGTGAGGGTTGCTGCCACCAGCAGCGCCGGGGATGCCACCGCCGAAGCTGGTTCCGCCTCCGGTGGTGATATTTACGGTGTTGATCTACAAAGCGCTACCGTTAATGGCTCCGGCACGCTCACCGGCCAGGTTGCCACCAACACCAGCGCCACCGCCACTTCCACCGAAGGCGAAGCCACTGCCCTGGTGGATCCCGCCAACCGCACTGCGGTTCAGGCATACGACATTGAATTCGGCAACGACGGTGCTTTCACCGCCACCAACAGCAGCGTTGCTGCCGCCACCGCCACTTCCACCGCAGGCCTTGCAATCGCCCAGGTGGGTAGTGATGCCGCCGCCCTTAATAATTCCGCCATCGATGGCAGCTACCTAAATGTGGGTGGAGATATCACCCTGTCGGCAATCACCAATGGTGATGCCGATGCCACCGCCACCAGCGTTAGTGATAGTGCCACCGCCCAGGTATTCACCAGCAATGTGGGTGTAGCCCACAGCGCCTTTATCGGTGAAGCCGATGCCACTTTCACCGGCACCGCCGTTAATACCTCCAGCGTTAAAGCCAGCAGCGTTGGTGATGAGCTCAGTGATGAGGTGCTCGCCGCCGCTGATCTCTCCTCCATCGGTTTCGACACCGACGACCTAGCCGGCGGCTTTGGCCTCAACATCGCCGGTAATGCCACCGTGAACGGCACCGCTGGTATCCAGAGTGATGTGTCTGCAAATATCACCCTCGGTGATGCCATTGCCAGCGGTGATTTCTTTGGCTTTGGTGTTCAGCTAGACAACGTAGATGTGGGCGGCACCGCCACCTTTAAGGGCATCGGCTTGATAGACACCAGCAGCGTGGTGGCTGATGTGGGTGCCAACGGCCTCGCCGCTGCCACCAGCACCATTTCACTCACCGGTTTGCAGGTGGCAGATAAAATCCAGGCAGGTGATAACGCCAGCTTTGAAAATCAGGTGTCTGGCAAGCTCAGCACCATTGCAAATAATATTGGCGGTAATGCTGATGCCAGCTCCACCTATGGCATCAATGGCATGGATCTTGGCACCCTTGATTTGGCTGCTGATGCCACGTTGAAATCTGTATTAGTAGACGATTTCAAAACCACTGCTAATTCAGTTAAGGGCAATGTTACTTCCGGTTCCGATGCTTCCCTACTCGGCATCGGCCTCAATGGCCCTGATAGCGCCGTAGCTGGTGATCTCAAGGTGTCCTCCGTGATGAGTCACACCAGCTTTATTACCGCCCAAACCGTTCACGGTAGCGCTGATGCCAGCGATCATCTCAATGCCGTAGGCGTTTCTGTTAGCGATCTCAGCGTTGATGGCAACGTTACCCTCAGTTCCAACGTGGTGGTTCGTGCCACCAGCAGCAGCGATAGCTGAAGCCTTTTCTTCTCTAATCCCTTCGCTTTCCTGCCATGCCCACCGAGATCACCACCACCACCGAGCCCACAATCACAGCTCTTTCGGGTCAACCTGAAGGGCAAAGTGATGATTTAAATATTGTTTTAACCCAAGCCCAGGAGTTCAGCGTTGATCTCGCTGAAGATGGCACTGATATCACCCCAGAAGAACCGGTTGGCCCCCCCAGCCTCACCCTTGAGATTTCCGAAAGCAATACATCCGGGCGCAGTGGTTTTCTCAGCTTTAATGATCTCGATGGCAGTGGCTACGCCGAGCTGATCCCGCTGCAATATCGCCCCAGCCCCCTCGGTTCCTTTACCCTTGCCGCCCCCAATGCCGAAGGCTTTAGTGCCTGGAGCTATGCCCCCGGCCGGGGCCTTGATGCCGGTGAATCCGCCATCGATAGCTATCTGGTAAGCGATGTAAACGGTGCTTCATATCAGATCAATGTGCAGGTGCAGGGGCAAGACGACCCCTCCGTAATTGATGGCGACCTCAAGGGCACCATTGTTGAAGGCGTTACCACCAAACAATCGGGCACATTATTTGTGCACGACGCCGATTTTGGCGATGCCGTTACGATGCCAGCCGGCACCCATCTTCTGGCCTACAACGGCGAACAGGGTAAATACGGCACCTTTAATTTCAATGGCACTGGCACCGGTAGTGATGCCACCAATGCCGCTAATTGGACCTACACCCTCACCAATAACCAAGCCCTGCTTGATCAGCTCAACACCGGTCAAAAGCTAGTTGAAAGCTTTGAGGTGCTCAGCAGTGATGGCCAATCAGAAACCATCGAGATCACCCTCCATGGGGAAGATGATCCCGCCATCTTTGGTGGTGCCAGGGCAGATAGCAGCACCGCCGGTGTGCAGGCAGAGGGTTCCCTGCTCAGCGCCGGCCGTAGCTTCACCATCAGCACCGATGCTGCTGCCGATGCCGTAGATCGTGCCTTTAGCCTTGGCGACGACATGGTGGCAAAGGCCATCGCCCATGCCGATGCAATTGCAATCGAGCACGATGGCTCCCTGGATGCCATCCTCGGCAGTGATGCCCCGGGCTTACTAAATCTGGTAAGCCGCCACGGTGGTTTGATTAGTGTTTCCGCTGATGCCCAAGCCAGTGCCGATGGCTTGCTGGCTGGTATCGCCGATGCCGATGCCCAAGCAGGTGGCCTGCGCAACATCAATGTATTCACCGATGGCAATGGCGATATCACCCTTGGGGTGGATGCCAACGCAGAAGCCATGGCCGATGGCGAAGTGGTTATCGAGCTCAAGGCCGATGCAGATGCCTACGGCGTGCAAGGCACCGGCGATGATCGCAACTACGTTTCAATTATTGGTAATCCCTTCGCTGAAGTAGCAGCTAAATCGTTACTGGTTGGTAACGATAATGATGAAACCCAAGTGGGTGGCCTCAGTGCTAATGCCATTGGTTTACAACACCTGGCCGTGAGCAGTGTTGGTGATACCAACAAAATTGGCGCCACGGTTGAAGCCTCGATTGGCGCTAAAGATCTTGGTTCAAATGTGAGCTCTGATGTTTATTCGATCACGATTGGCGCCAGTGCCATCGGTGTAGACGATGTGTTGGTGCGTAGCAATGCCAATAACCAGGTGAATATGAAAGGAGCTGCTGCCCTAAAAGTTGATCTATCTGGTTGGGATGATTTTGATGCAGGTGCAATCGATCATTTAAATAGTTTTGGTATCCACAGCTCAAATATAACTACCACCACCGGTAATGATCGCATTGAAGGTAGTGCAACGAGTGCTATTAATCAATTTGAGTTGTTCCTTGATACTGCAGATCTGTCTGTTAATGGTGGTGGTGTAGTTGATACCTTCATCAGCACCGGTAGCGGAAACGACGAAGTGTTTGGCACCGCCTCCGGCGATGGGCTGCGTGCCGCCCAAGGTTTTGTTGATAGCAATGTAAACACAGGCACTGGCAATGATTTGGTTAGTGGTGGTGCTAGCGGTAGTAGTTTCCTGATGGGTATTGGTGATGATGTAATTAATCTCACGGCCAGTGAAGGTTCGCTGCTTGATGGCGGCATCGGCAACGACAACCTCAGGGTTACCGGTTTCTCCAGTAACACCCGACTCGAGGGCGGTATCGGTAAAGATCAGCTCCAGGGTGGTAGCGGTGATGATGATCTCAGCGGTGGCATCGGTTCCGATGTAATAAGGGGTGGCGCTGGCGCCGATAGGTTCCACTTCACTGGTGCCGACATGCTCAGTGGCACCGATAAGTTGGTTGATTTCAATGGCAGCGAAGGCGACAAGATCCTGCTGAGCAGCAACCTCACCGGCTTTGAAAAGGGCACCGCCGTTAACTTTGTTAGCGCCGCCCAAGCTCAACAGGCTGGTTTCAATATGGATCAAGCGGTGATAGTGGATTCCATGGCCAATATCCAAGCCATGGGTACTGTTAGCAATAGCCACCTCGCCTATGCCACCGATACCGGCGCCTTGCTTTACGACGCTAATGGTGATTGGAGCCAAGGTAGCCGCACCGTGGCAGTGCTAAATGAAAACGGCAAAAATGCCAACCTCACGGCCGCTAATATTGAAATCAGCTGAGTGCTGCTGAGTTGAACATTGATCAACCCCTAGGCTATCGGGTGGTATGGCAACTGCGAGTGTTGTGTTGGAATCTTGGTGATGGTGAATCATTAGTGATTGAACTAAGTGATAAACCGCTGCCGGAAGATCCAGTTACATTAATGGCCGTAATTTCTAAGCAAAAACCAGAATTGCGCCCGATCCAAGCAAGTGTAGTAAAAGGGGTAATTGCAATTGATTTTTATGGTAATCACCTTCCCTCAAATTGCTTAAACCCTGAACAGGAGGCTTGGTTATGTGAAATCTCCCGTGAATTATTATTGCCAATTATTTAAGCATTTGTGTTATTATTGTTGGGATTAATTAGAGTCGTGTGATTTGGATCTTGGCTATTTTCTAATGTTATTTGGGCATTGGTGAGGTCCGCGCCAAGCTTGGTGGCGGCATTAAATGATGTGGTATTCACCACCTGGGCAACGCCAAGGGCATGGCCATCATTATCAAATACTTGAGTTACAAAATCTGCTTTGCTTGTGTTAGTGGTTTCCACAAACCACACTTGCGTCATATCACCAAGGGCACCGATTGCGGCTGCTTTATAACCTTCAAGTGCATAAGCCTCAGTGCCATCGTTATTGGTTAGCAAACGGGTATTAACATCTAAAACTGCTGTTTCTTTACTGCTGCTATTACCTTCAAATAGCAACAGCCCAGAGCCGCCATCAATTACCTTATCTTTGCCTGATGTTGCTAATACTGTGCCTTTGAGATTTAACCCCAGCACGCCATCACCATTGATATCCACCTGGCGCCAGCTGCCTGCATCAATGCTGTTATAAAGCTCGGTTTCTAGTTTGATCACATCCACTTCTGTAAGTAACTCTGTATTACGTAAGCTGGCGGCTTCCTTGCCATCGGCCGTTCCTTCAAAGCGTTGCAATCGGAACACACTGTCGCCCGTTACTGGATCATCACCGCGCAGAATTAAGTCGAATTGCCATTGGCCACCGCCTTGGCCGTCTGCTGGTGCAATCCAATCGGCATCAAAGCCCACTGCCGCATAGCCTTCTGGCAGGTAGGAATTGACGTAGTTATTACCGCGGCCATCGGTTAATTGAATCTTATCAACACTACCCATTTGCACGCTGCCGCTGCTGCGATCTGGGTTCACTACAGACCAACCACCGGAAGCATCTTTAACCATTGCCCAATTCACAGCAGCATCACCCAGATAGGGATCTTTAACTGTGAGGTTTGCATTGGCATTAAGGGTGGCTGTGCCATCACTTACCGTGAAGCCAAGTTTCACATCACCAGCTTGAGAAGGCATATATTGCCAGCCGCCAGCTACGGCTGTTACCTTGCCACCTCCTTCTAATACTTTGAGTTCGGTAACATTGAGGGGATCGCCATCTACATCATAGAAAGCAGTACCAAGTAGTTGCTGTTGGGTAATAGTGGTGGGAGTGGTTAAAGCGATACCAACGGAATCAGGGGTTAGGGCATTTAAGTTTGTGCTTAGCCCGTTAATTCTGATTGGTGCATCATTTCGCCCTTGGATCTCTAGCGTTATCGGTGCTGTAACTGTGGCACCAGAAATATCTTTATAAACAACATCAATTTTTTCAAAGGCTGATTCACCGTCATCTAGTTTATCGTATTCATTGTAACTTGTGGTGGCTGCACCATTTTGGCCGCCCATATTGAAATTAAAGCCAGCGGCATTGCTAACACCAAGGTTTAAAACCTGTGAGCCTGAAGTGTTTGTCATCACTAGGCCGCTGTTAGCTGTTGTGCTTTGCATCTCTTTAATACTTAATAGATCATTGCGATCCGCATCAAAAACTTTGCCATCTTTCACAAGATCAAGGCTTGTTGCTGTGAAATCCTCCCCCACCCGATAGCGAATTTCTGTGCCAGGTGATTTCAGTTCTGGGGCATCATTAACACCAGTTACTTCCACATTAAGTTGACCTGTAGCCGTGGCATTACGCAGATCTCGTATCGAGAAGTTGTATGAGCTGATTGTCTTTTCGCCAGCGCCAAGATATTCAAAGTCTTTGCCCGGATCAAATGCAATAGAGCCGCCGCCTTCGCTCACAATAAATCTACCTTTATTACTGCCCTCTATGAAAGCAGCTTTGTTTGCCATTTCATCAAAACGCAGAATGTCGCCTTGGTCTGCATCGCTGGCGGCATCGGCGATGGCTATGGATACAGTGCTGCCGCCTTCATTGATTTTAAGGTTAGCAAAATCCTTAAGTATTGGTGTGTCGTTGATGCCATTAATTGTTACTGATACATTAGTGCGATCGGTGGAGGCGCCAAATAAATCGCCGGCCACATAGCTGAAATCTCCTTTGAAGTTTTCGCCTTGATTCAGGTAATCAAATTTACCTGCGGCATTGAAGCTTACCTGGCCATTTGTGAGTTTAATAACATCGCTGTAGCTTTTTGTGGTTCCATCTGGTGCCTGCCCTGTTAAGCCACTTACATCTTTAATGCTGCGTTTATCGCCTTGGTCTATGTCTGTATCATTAGCTAGAAGTATATCTTCTACTGCAATTGCCTGATCTTCCAGGAGGCTAAAGCTATCGATTTGGCCGATTGGAGCATCATTTACACCATCTACCACAACATTAATCTTGCCACTGCTTTGGGCGCCAAGTTTATCGCTAATTGTGTAGTTTACCGTTTCTACAGCGCTGCTGCCCTGAGGCAAGAAGTCAAACTTGCCGCTGCTTTCGTAGAAAAGTTTCCCATCGGCATCTATTGAAATTGCGCCCCTGGCAAGGCTACCTAGGGAAACACTGCTTACACGTAATGCATCGCCTTGATCTACATCGCGGTCGTTGCTGGTGGGATCAAAGCGCAGGCTTTGGCCCGCCCCAACTTTAACTACATCATCAACAGCTTCTGGGGCATCATTTACACCAGTTATAGTTACGCTCACATCACCGCGATCGCTACCGTTGTAGCGATCTTCCACGATGTAGCTGAAGGTTTCTGTTTTTGTTTGGCCTGCCGCTAAGTAATTAAAGGCACTGCCAGCGGTATAGCTAACTGTATTATTTATGGTGTTTAATGTTGCTTGGCCTAGATTTGTTGTTGGGTTGATAACAGCAATTACCCGCCGGGTATCGCCATTATCTACATCGGTGTCGTTTGCTGCGGGATTGAAGCTGCTGGTGCTTTCTCCCTGTTTAAGAGCTAGGGTGTCATTTACTGCCACAGGGGCATCATTAACACCAGTAATGCGCACATTTGCCTGGGCGCTGGAGCTGGCACCCTCTTTATCGGTAACTGTATAATTGAATTTTACATCTGTTGATTGGCCTTCTGCCAGGTTGTCGAATTTGCCGGCGGGATTGTAGATCACCCTGCCACTGCTGGATTCAAAACTAAGCGCTCCCCGGCTATTGTTGCCCGGTGCATCGCTTGCGGCAGAAACTTTTAAACTATCTCTATTATCTACATCACGATCATTTGCCAGTAATAAACCATCGGCTGCTTCTAAAAGTTGTTCCTCAGATATCACAATCTGATCGTCTGCTGCTACAGGTGCATCGTTGACGCCGGTGATAGTTACCGTGGCTTGGCCACGGTTGCTACCGCCATATTTATCTGCAACGGTGTAATCAAATGTTTCTTGGCTGGTTTCACCTTTAGCTAAGTATTCAAAACCAGAAACAGCGCTGTAGCTCACATTTCCGTTTCCATCCACACTCACGGCGCCTTTGGCTCCAGGGCGATTATTTACCGCAGAAACCTTAAGCACATCGCCATTATCTACATCGGTATCATTAGAAACGGGGTTAATATTAACACTTGCCCCTTGGCTCACACTAAAACTATCAGGATTAGCAACTGGATTATCATTCTTGCCCTCAATGGTTACCGCCACCGTTGAGGTGGCAAAGCCGCCATTATTATCTTTTACCTGATAGCTAAAGCTTTCGCTGGCGGTTTCACCAGGGGCTAATGAATCAAAGCGTCCCTCGGCGTTGTAGATAACGCGGCCGGCACTTATTGTTACCTGGCCTTTGCTACCTGATACTGCGGTGGCACTGGCCAGCTGCAAAACATCGCCGCGGTCTACATCGCTATCGTTTGCAATTGGATCAATAACTATTGATTGGTCTTCCGAAACCATAGCGGTGTCAATGTTCGCCACTGGGGCGTCATTTACACCCACCACGGTTACATCAACTCGGCCTTGGTCTTTTGCGTTGAGGTTATCTGCCACTTCGTAGGTGAAACTTTCGGTGGCCTTGGCCCCTACCGGTAACTCCTCAAAAGCGCCATTGGTTTTGTATTCAATATCGCCTTGGGCATTAAGGATGGCTGTTCCCTTATTGCCAGCGGGATTGCTTACAGATACGGTTCTGATGCTGTCGCCTTGGTCTACCTCGCGGTCGTTGCCAGAAGCTGTGAAGGTTAAGTTACTGTCTTCTGTTACTTGTATCGCATCGTTTACGGCAACTGGAGCATCATTTACGCCGGTGATATTTACCGTTACTGTGCCTGGGCTGCTGCCTCCGTTGTTATCTACAGCGGTGTAGCTAAATGTTTCCTGGGCAATTCCCCCTTCAGGCAAACTCTCAAAATGATTGATGGCGCTATAGGTAACTTGATTGCCGCTGCCATCCACCTGGGCAACGCCCTTATTTGTTGCTGGATTGCTAACAGCACTAACCCGCACCTTGTCGCCTTGATCTGGGTCTGTGTCGTTACCAGCTGGGTTGAAGCTGATCGCCTGATCTTCAGTAACTGCAATGGTGTCGTTAACAACCACTGGCTTATCATTATCACCGCTGATAGTTACATTTACTTGGGCCGTGGAAGTGGCGCCGGCCTTATCTGCAATGGTGTAGGTAAATGTTTCGCTGGTGGCTTGTCCCCTGGGAATCCAGTCAAATTTGCCGGCGGCGGTGTAGGTGAGGGTTTTGCCATCTAGGCCTATGCCAACTATGCCGGCATTGCCCTGCTGGCTGGAAACGCCTGTTATTTGAATTGAATCATTGTGATCAATGTCGCTGTCGTTACTGAGCGGGTTGAAGCTGATGCTTTGGTTTTGGCCAAGGCTGATTTGGTCGGCCCGGGCCACCGGTGCATCGTTTACACCCGTGATTTGCACATCAACGCGGCCCTCATCTGAACCACCGCGGCCATCGCTCACCACATAGGTGAAGCTTTCATTGGCGCGCTCGCCGGCGCCGAGGGAATCAAATTTACCGATCGCCGTGTAGGTGATCTGGCCATCCACGCCGAGCACGGCGCTGCCGGCATTGCCGGCGGCATTCACCACGCCAACTACCCGGAGTGGATCTGATTCTGGATCTTTGTCGTTTTGGATTGCGTCAAACTTGAGGGCCGTGTCTTCCGGCAGCGTGATGCTGTCGTTGAAGGCGATCGGCAATTGGTTTGGGCTCGAGGGAAGCACCGCCAGCAGGTCTGCCGCCGCGCGCAGGTCGATACTTTGCCCTGATGCTGAGATATCAGGGTTGAAGCGAAAGCCGAGGGAGCCGCTTCCTTGGTATTGATCTAGGCCATCGGGGCTGCCGATGCGCACGTCTTGGATAAACAGCACCCGGTTGCCGCTGTCGTTTAGGCCGGTGCTGAAGGCGTAGTCGGTTATTGCACCGCTATAGAGGGCGGTGTAGGCATTGGTGGCGTTAAAGCTGTCGTTTCCGCCCGCGCCAAACACATAGGAAGCCGTTTGGCTTGTGCCAAAGCTTTCAGCGTTCGGCGAACCGATTAAAACGCTGCCGCTTGTGGTGGTGGTCAGTGCCATGGCTTTTGGCCCTGATCAGTGCGGTACTACTTCATCAAATTAGCAGTGTTGGCTAGCTTTCTGCTATTGCCTAAAAGCATTGGCAGCATTGAGCTTTGAAGCGGTGATTTGTATACACAGCAGCTGTTATTCCAGTTTACATATTTGATTTTTTTGCTCTAATCCTTGTTTTTTCAAATGATTTCGGCAGCTATACAACTCAACTATTTGGCTTGTTTTTGTATTGCTAATGCCCGCTGCATTCAGGCGGCACCCCATCACGCCCCGTTTTTTTGATAAGAAATACTGATTGTTTTTTGTAATTACATGGCAGCCATACGGTTGTATTGCTGGCTTTTGAGCGCTGTAGTGCTGTTCAAGGTTTCAACGTGAGACGCCATCGCTTACAGCAATACAGGCCCGCAGCTGTGTATACAAAGCTATAGCGATTTTATTATTTTGTGTGAGCTATTTATGTATTTTGGCTATTTTATTTTTCTTTCTAATCAATTGACACAACTGGGGTTTTGCTTTTATGTAAGTTTGCATTAGTGCTTGCGGATGGCACTGTATTTCTCATTTTATGTATTGCTCTTAATTCATAGCCCATGCCTAGATATTTGCTTGTGGGCTGTTCCTTTTGCCCCTAGGTTTGTGTTGTGAATCCTCTCCGTTGGATTGATGGCAGACGATCTCAATTTTTTCGAGCTTGATGAAGCTCGCCTCACGCTCCTTGATTCCAAGCAGGGAGCTAGGGCCCGTTCAACTTCCCAGGCCGTAGATCTCAGCGGCCCTGTGGTTGTGGGTGGCAGATTGGATCTCTCGGCTGAAGCCGAAGCCGAAGCGGTGCAAGTGGGCCTTAATTATGGGGATGCCTATTCAGAGCAGGTGTTGTCGGAAGCCTTTGCCTTAGGCATTGGTTCCCATCAAGACAGCAGCTGGGATGTGCTGCTGCAGCCATCTGATGTGGATGGCTTGCTCAAAGTAACAACCGGTTTGGGCGGCAGCATTGAAGTGCTAGCCAGTGCCAGTGGCCGCAGCGATGCCGATGGCGTATCAATAACTACCGATGCAAGTGCCATAGGCCTTAGTGATGGCGATCTCGCCATATCCAGTTCGGCACCGCTCGTTTTCACTATCAGTTCGGAGGCCCTAACCGTTGCTGATGGAGCCAATAACCACAGCAGCACCAGTGCCAGTGCCTATGGCGTAGATGGTGAAAATAGTAGTGATCCTGCCAGCACCGTGGTGATCCGCGGCAATGTTGAGGCAGATGCCTTGGCCACCGCCCAGCTCAGCGGAAGCGGTGATGCTGCCATCATCGAGCAGTTCCAGGCCGATGGCGTTGGTGTTGTTAAGGCTGAAGTATTTATTGAAGGCACTGGCTTCCTTGATTCAAGCGGTGGCGCTGTAATCAGCATTGATGGCTCCCAAGGTTCGATTAGTGCCGCTGAGGGGATGATTAGTGCCCGTGGTTACGGCATTGAATCCTCCACCATTGTTTCCGATGGCACTGGCGATGTTGATGTGATCGGCCACGGCTCAGTAACTGCTGATTTCAGCGAATGGGCAGGTTTTACCGGCCTTGAGCTCGATCAGTTCGTAGCCATGGGCTTCAACGATGCAACCGTGATCACGGGTAAGGGAGCTGATCACATCACGGGTATTGCCACTCAAAATATCCAATTGAGTGATAGCTATTTGCAATCTGGTGAGGGTGCATTAGCCCTTGCTGCAACCCTGCGCCAAAGTGCTGGCATTTATCAATCCGCGATCGACACCGGAGCTGGCGATGATCACGTGTCTGGTTTGGTGGAGGGCACTGGCGTACTTGATTTTAATCGCGGCATTGTTGATTCCTTTGTGAATGTGGGTTCCGGTAATGATCGGGTGCGGGGTGCCATTCTCGACAGCGTTATTCATGGCGGCAGTGGGGACGACCGCATTGATCTTTCAAATGCTTTTGGTTCAATTGTTGATGGCGGCAGCGGTAATGATCGAATTGCCATTGATGGCACATCTGAAGCAATGCAACTGTTTGGTGGCACTGGCGACGACATTGTTATTGGTGGATCTGGCGCTGATGATTTGAGTGGGGGCACCGGATCAGATGTGCTCCGCGGCGGTAAAGGAGCTGATAATTTCATATTTGATGTGAGCAGTTTCGGAAGGGGCACTGATCTCGTTAGTGATTTCAACCGCGCCGAAGGCGATAAGTTGCAGTTAGCCAGTGCCCTCACTGGCATCGTGAAGGGATCTGAGGCCTTCTTTGTGGATGCCGCTATGGCGGAAAGCACCAACCGCAGTACCGCTTTTATCTACGACACCCTCGAACGAATTCAGGGACAATCCCGCTCCTCAATTCATATGGCCTACGCCTCTGATCAAGGTGCCTTAATGTACGACGAAGATGGTGATTGGACCCAGGGAAGTACCGTATTGGCATTTGTACGTGGCACCGGTAGTGGGGGGCTTAAGAGCACGGATATGGAATTTGTTTAAGCGGCCACTGGGCATAGGCAAAATTTTATTTTTTAGTTATCTATTTTTACAACTGGGTGCATGCACTTCCCCAGAAAGCCCTTGGATACCGGCTCAAGAGCCAAACGATGCCCGCCAGTCATGGCAGAAAGCTGGCAAGGGAACATATAAGCAAAATTGGTTATATCTTGAAACCCAATTTGTTGAATGGGGGGTATTACCTCCACCTTCTTCTCCCAATCCATGGTTACCGGGTTCATCTAGTTTTGAGGTTAAGCCTCGGCAAACCCCGTGGCAAAGGGAAAAAGATGATGATCCCGCCCAGCAAGCACAACCAGAGCTACAACGTCGCTTTCACTACATCTATACTCGCACTCCAAGGATGCAAGGAAACTATCGCTTGTTTCAAATTGGCAGCTTCAGCCAAGCAGATGGTGTTTGGAGCCCAACTATGCAGAAGCAAAGGCCAATGCGGCTCCGCTGTGAAAATAAGGAACCACGGGGTTTGGAGGTTTCCATAGGCCCTAATTCCTACGGACCAATTGTGGTTGATCAAGGCTTTGATGGCAGCGAAATGGGGGCCGCAAATATCGAGGAAACGCTTATAAAATTATTGCCATGGCTTTGCCGAAATACGTTTAAATAGTTGCTACGTATGGCTTTGTATAGATAGAAATGGAAGCATTTGTTAGTTGCCAAAAGTGTTGCTTTGGCCTTAGAATAGTGTTAGCCCAAGAAAGCATCTTCGCTTTGTTCCTCCCATGGCAGCTGCATCTGTAACCCTCACTGGTTCCGCCACGGCAGATGAGCTGCAGGGCCGTTCTGGTGATGATTTTATATCCGGCTTAGCTGGTAACGACAAGTTATTCGGTAATGATGGTAAAGATGTTCTTGATGGTGGTTCCGGCAACGACTACCTAGATGGTGGCCTAGGCGCAGATAGGATGATTGGTGGCAGTGGCGATGACACCTATCTAGTTGATTCGAGTTCGGATGTGTTGGTGGAGTTGGCCGATGAGGGGACCGACTGGGTAATTTCCTCAGTAGCCCTTGATTTAGCTCCCAATCTTGAAAACTTAGATCTCCGCAGCAGCACATATGCAGTTGGTAGGGGTAATAGCCTTGCAAATATTCTCTATGGATCGGCAGCAGGTAGTGATCTTTATGGCGGAGATGGCAATGATTCCATCTACGGCCGTAGTAATGGCATAGATCGCCTTTGGGGTGATGCTGGTAATGATTATTTGGATGGCGGCCTTGGCGATGATCAGATGCGAGGGGGGATTGGCAACGACACATACGTAGTTCGTGATACTGGCGACGTTGTTCTAGAGGGTGTTAACGAAGGTATTGATTGGGTTAAATCAATTGTTTCTTATACTCTTAGCGATAATGTTGAAAATATCTTTCTTGTAGATTCAACCAACATAAATGCAACAGGTAATAGCCTTGATAACTCCCTATTTGGTGGTGCTGGCTCCAACCGCCTTGAGGGTTTAGCAGGTAACGATTACCTGAATGGCGGCGGTGGGGCTGATGTGATGCTAGGTGGTATTGGTAACGACACCTATGTGGTTGATGATTCGGCTGATCAAGTGATCGAGGCTGCAGCTGAGGGAGTTGATTGGGTGATTGCAACTGTTGATCAAGAACTAGGGGCTAATGTTGAAAATCTAGATTTGCGCGGAAGCACTTCATTGGTGGGTATTGGCAACGAACTTGGCAATATCATCTATGGAGCTGCTGCAGGTTCTAAGCTTGATGGCGGCGATGGCAATGATTCTATCTATGGCCGTAGCGCTGATACAGATACGCTTTTAGGTGGTGCTGGTAATGATTACTTAGATGGTGGTGCTGGTGGTGATTTAATGATTGGTGGCACCGGCAACGACACCTATCGGGTTGATTCTGCTAGTGATTCCGTGGTTGAAGCTGTAAATGAAGGGGTTGATTGGGTGCTTGCCAGCGTTGATTACACCCTGGGCGATGAGATTGAAGGTTTGCAATTGCTGGGTTTGGATGATCTTAAAGCGATTGGTAATGATCTGAATAATTCAATATATGGCAATGTTGGAGCTAATATAATTGATGCCGGCGCCGGTAATGATTTGATTTTTGGTGGCGCTGGCGTTGATCAGCTTCGTGGTGGTTCGGGCATGGATCAATTTGTGCTTGGCAGCCGTGAATCAAATGGCTCTTTGCTAGCGGATCAGCTTCAGGATTTCAGTTCTGGAGAAGATCGTTTAATGATTTTCCGTACAGGTGCTTTTGCCGCTGGTTCTGCTTTAGCCCAAGATCTTAAAGCTGGTGTATTAGGAGCCTCTAATTTCCAAGTGGTAACTGATAAGCATCCAGAGAAATCTACGGCTGCATTTGTGTTTGATAATCATTCTGGCATCTTATATGCAAATGATACAAGTAAGGGAACCCTTGAGGCTCTTGCCCAGTTTTCTCCCGATGCATCAGGTAATATTCCAACCCTTGATGCAAAGTCGATTGAACTTGTTTGATTCCGCGAGTTATTTTTATAATTAGATCAGCTCTTGCATATTAATTTCATGCTCAATTCCAATACCAGATACATTGTTTGTTGATTCACCGTCCCCTTCCCAGCGCACTGAGAAACCCTGTTCTTCTGCAATACTCTCCAGGATTTCTACTCGCATCTCAAGGCCTGAATCTTCACTGCGCACAGCTTCTTCTAATTCCATAAAGCGTCCCACCAGCTCCCGCCAATCCTTTGGTGCCATCACTAAGGTTTCTTCTTTGCTCTCCTCATGGCGTATTGAGGCTCCACCAATTATTTCAACCCGGGTGCGTTCTCCGCTTTGGCTCATTTCAGCCAACATCTCTTCAAGGGAAGCAAGCCTGAGATCTAAAGATTCAGAACTGCCTTTTACCTCATCTAAGGAAGCCTGCGTAGTGCTTTCTATCTCATGGATTTTATCGGCGAGTTCACTGCCTATTCCACCCAGCAGGTTTGCTACTTCACTTTCACTGCTGCCGTCTTTTAGGCATTCCAGCACCGCTTGGCGCAGGTTGCCCTCCACCTGAACATAGGCATCAGCCAGAGATTCAAGAACCTTGGTGTATTGCTTATTTTGCGCTTTACAGATCGCCTTAAATCCTTCCAGCGTTTCAGAACGGAAACGGGCACTAAAGGCTTTTAGTTCTTCGGGTTGCCCCGCCAGCATGTCCTCCATCTTGGCGGGAGCACTTCTCAACTGGTTGCCTTCTACCTCAAGTGAGGCCGTAAGGGAAGCCCAGCCAGTTGCTGGATTGCATAAGAAATCCTAATTAGCACCTGTGCATACGGAATTTGCTGCTCCGGTGGTTGGTGTAATTAGACGGTTGTTAGGGCGGCCAGCGCACAGTTTGCCTAGAAAATGGAGGCAGATTCTTGGTTATCTCTTACTTTACGGTTGTATATCTCCGCTTTTTGTTTAATTATCCTTGGTATATCTCCATCGTATAGCTAAGCCTTAGCAATACGTCGCGTATTGATAGCACCTATGCAAATGCCTGTTGCCAACACGCTTATGCCTCAGGCATGCTGTTTTACATAGCTACTGAATTGCTAACGCCGTGGCCAACCAAAACCAAACAATCGGCGATCTCTTTAGTAGTTCAGCCTTATATACCAGTTTATTTGGATCGTCCCCCCCATCGGGTTCTCCTGCCCTAAGCCTTTCATTTAGTACTCCTGCTGGTTTTGGTTTCTCTCCAGCTGATAACGGTGCTTTGCAATGGTTGAATCCAGCGGGCCAACCTGAGTGGGCCGAGGTTTTAACTACTACATCCATACCAGTAGCCAATAACGTTCAACTTCGCTTTATACCAACTGCTGAGGCCTCTCAGTTGGCTTCCAATAGCCAGCCCCTTACTGTAGAAGTTGTTTCATCCACAGGTGTTGCACCCACATCCCCAGCCACTGGCGAAGTAGATCTCCAAATCCCTAACGGTGCCGCCTACTCCTACGCCACTGGCCAAGCGATCGGCCTTAATGCTGTTAATGCTGATATTGGCGGCAACCTCACTGTGCAGGTGCCGGTGCGGGCTGGCATAAGCGTTAGCTCCGCTGGGGTTACAGACAACGCAGTAGCGCTTCTGGATGCCACCAACATCGGTGGCGTTCTTGGCGTATCGCCTATTGGTGATGTTGCAGATACCACCCTTAAGAGTGCCGCCAACTTGCAGGTGCTGGCCGATGTGAGTGGCCTTGTGAGTGCCAGCGCCCACACCAGTGCTGACATCCTGGATGCCTACGCCGATGCCGATGCCCACACTCGTTTTGGCATCAAGTCGCCCCCAGGCGCCACATCCCCTGCTGATAAGGCCCAGGGTGGGTTTGGCATCCTCAATATGGATCTGGTAGCTGGTG
>Ga0247833_1004149_pt1 | contig 18402 bp, 10 predicted proteins | sample LaCruzMarch2015__7_FD_187117 | JGI IMG/M metagenome (GOLD analysis project Ga0247833, IMG submission 187117) | Freshwater microbial communities from meromictic Lake La Cruz, Castile-La Mancha, Spain - LaCruzMarch2015_8m | ecosystem: Environmental > Aquatic > Freshwater > Lake | place: Spain... | reverse complement strand
TCTAAAACGACTCCCGGTGTGGATTGTCCTCTTTTGGCTTCCCGCTGTTGAGTTTAAAACGACTCCTTGGGGCTGAGGAGGGATGATTGTTCCCGCCACATGCATCTCGAATTGTACCTACATCACAACAACATGGATTAGAACCCATTATCCATTGCTATGTTCGTCGTAATCATTGTATCATCCTCGTCTGTGGTGAAATTTGCATGACAAAATGCTTGATAGCTTCGAAGCCATTGCTTATCTGCTTGGTATGGTATGCATCCTCGTTGTTATACAATGGAAGTGGGTCGTCGGCCTGGCCAATAAAATTTGCGCATCATTGCTCATACTAATCCACAAGAAAGAGTCGGAATTTCCAATTACAGCCGATGTGGCCATATCGCGTCGACCGAGGATTATGGACACTCCATATGCCGAACCTAGGGGGATTATGAATCTCCGATCCTTACGTGATGATCACAATGGGATGTTTCTCGATGTCGACGATCGCTACCTTGAGCAAATAGAGCTGAAACGAGTATACTTCTCCACACCTACACTTAGGCCTTCAGTGTTTGGGATACACCCACCTCTGGCGTCACATGCGCGGATTGCATCTGTGGAGGCGTTAGATTTCATTGTCAAGAGGTTGGAACAAGACTATCCAGGTTTAGTAGATCGCAGTATTAGCGACGACAACGACATATTATTGACAAACATTGTCACTGGGAGATACTGGTGTATGTCGAATGATGAAACAGACGACTTGGAACACCCGCTGTGCATTGCTGCCCAATTAGTTCAGGAGGACCTTGCAATCATGCTGCCAACAGGTAGTAGTGAGGACTATATCCTAGGTGCGGCTGCAATCTGTTTTGCAGACCAATGGCGTGTTATCGAGAAAATTGGAAAGGATTTGATCAGTATTCACACTCCAGTTGAGAAGTACCCTGTTATAGCCAAGGCAACATCTGCATTTTTCAAAGGATTGAAGGTCGGCGATGAGAAGGTACGGTATACACACACATTCTGCGAACGTCCTGATTTGCACATTGAATCGGAACCAGATGTGAAGGACTGTCCCCTCCCGAGTACTGGATTGCCTCACGGGATATACGTCCGATCTGAGAGACAGATATTGACTCGTCTGCCGAAGTCGAATGGGGTTCTATTTACGATAAGAACATATCGAATTCGTCTGGATGATGTACGAAATCATCGGCGGGCTGCATTACTTGCAGCGCTTGAGATGACGTCATCAGCCACGCCTCTCTCGAGAGTACAAAAGCAGAAGTTTGGCGACAGGATACGTTCGAGATTTGGTGCTTGACCGGGCGCAGGTTGATGTTTGGCACTGTCCTTAGCTTATGATATGTATACAGACAAAAGATCAAACAAACATGATGTCATAGTGAGCAAAGGTAACTCCTACATACTCCTGATAAAAGAAAGTTTGCAGAATAAAGGCACGCCGTAGGCTTTTTAAACTTAGCAATTTGGAACGATTATTTCATAATAGGTTTTAATATGTACCTAGTATGTCCTGGGTACCTAGAACAAACGAACTAAGAAATCAAACCCTTGATTTGCCGCAAAGGTCTGGCCGGCCGGACCAGAACAGCCCAAAAATCAGAAAGCAAAAAACCAGAAAGGAGTGGGGCCAGCCAAAAAAAACACACCAGCCTACTCTCAGAACGATTGAAACATTCACGCACGCTGGTTGGCCTCTCGACATCCTCATCCTTCATTATTTAATTTTATCTCCATTAGTTATTGCAAGGAGCACCAGCGACCCCCTTATATAATGATGTTTGATACCTCAGCTATGCGACTACTACTAGTCGTCGTCGCGACATTGACTACCACGAATGCGCAAGTCAGTATTAATATACCTCATAGTGTTTCGATCGGGATAAACGTCGAAGGACCACCTGTCGATGCTTCTGTCTCACCTGTGCCAACAAGCGCTGTGACATCGATGACAAGTGTGTCGTCAATGGGGATGATGTCTGCCGCTGGCGACAATAACATCACCGACTACGATACTAGCACGCCAACGTTTAACCCAACCTATGCCGATTCGATGATCAAGATATCCGACAAATTTATGTCTTCCACCACTTCTTCAAGTCCTCCTACGGCATCGTCCTCCACCGCCATCACACTTGGATCTGGCAAGTATTACGTCGATGTCAACACCGGGACCGCTTGTGTCCGTGACTGTGAACCGGTGGGCACAGCCAAGTGTGGAGGCATAGTTGAGAATGCTCCATGGCTTGTCATGTTCGATACTATTGCCGAATGCTGTTCTGCGAAGCTTGGTTGGGTTGATGCTGCTGAGTGTGCTGGCCCTTTACCCTCTCCCGTGGCGATGGCTGATGACATGGAAGTGGATGAGGATGCACCAACGAGCTCACCGTCTCCCACGACCGCCCTGACCTCATCAGCGACACCCGTTGTCTCCTCGATGATGTTGTCAAGTAGTAGTGCTTCTCCATCTCCTACCATCAATGGCACTGCGTCACCCACGGTCGATCTTAATCCAGATAATATGTACTGCTTCAACGGATGGTGGGTTGCCGAAACTGGTGGAGATTGTGGTATCCCCTGTCCGAATGGTGATGAATGTCCAGCATCCTCACCCAACTGTATCAGTCGTGTCAGTCAGACGGATGGAAGCTTAACATGTACTAAAAGTCACAAGGTGGGTGTCACATCCAACTGGTGTGCCAAGTCGGAACTATTGCCAGGTGTGGGTGAGGTAGCCGTGAATGCTACCTCCTGTCATCAAGCCTGTCCTGGTGGGACGGACGCAGAATGTCCCAGTGGAGAGAAGTGTTGGGGTGATAGTCCATGTGCATTACTTCCGAAGAAACCATCGGCCACCTGGTGTGCACGAAGCTACAAACATCTAGTCGAGGAATGTCCCAAGCCATGTGAGGGTGGAACGGATGCCGAGTGTGGTGCCGATGAGACTGGCAAACCCATGAAATGTTTCAAGATGGAAGCCGTGCCTGCTGTGCTTGACGAGGTTACTGGCGATATTATTGCCAACGCCACTGCCATCTGTTCTGAACCGGGTGTGGGTGTTAAAGCCAAGGTTGATCCAGCGAATCTATGGTGTGGTACTGATTGGAATAACGTATTAGAGAACTGTGCTAAAAATTGTGTTGAGGGGAGTGATGAAGAGTGTGGTATGGGTTCCAAGTGCTTTGATTTGAGTGGTAATGATTTGATTTGTGAGGTAGCAGGAGTGGGTGTGAAGCCCAAGGGCGACCCATTGAAGAGATATTGTGGTGCTACATATCAAGATATGATGAAGTCTGTGAGTTGATATTATCAATCTATAAATAATTACCATTCATCGAGATTGCACTGTCTAACATACGTCCACACACAATCCCTTTTCCTTCCCAACACAGTGTCCCTTGAAGTGTCCCTTGGGAAGTGAATGTCCCGACGGACAAGTCTGCTTTGAGGAATCTCCCTGTGAGGTTGTCGGTGAGGCTGCACCGGGCTACGTCGAGCTTGATCCCACCAAGATGTTCTGTGGTGCGACATATGAGGAGGCCGCGATGGGTACTACCTCCTGTCCAGATGAGCAGTGTCCAGAGAATCAGTCATGCTTTCTAGTCGAGGAGTTGGCAGAGGAGCCCGAAGATGAGTCCAGTTTCATGGAACTTTTCGAGGAAGATGAAGAGGAGGAGCCCATCGAGGAAGAACAAGACGAAGAAGAAGAGGAGGAAGTAGAGATTGAACCTATGGACTCGCAAGTTGAATTAGAGTCCGATGAAGTCGAAGAGCCTGTTGAGGAAGAAGAGGTTGAAGAAGAAGAAGAAGAGGAGGAGGAGGAGCCGGCAATGATGTCCGCCATGAGTGAGTCAGTAGAAACCTCTGATCCCGAGACTTCTGCTGCTTCCGAGCCAGCCGCAGCTGCATCCGAGCCAGCTGCATCTGCATCTGAGCCAGCCGCGGCTGCATCTTCATCCGAGACTGCTGCATCCGAGCCAGAAGCTCAAGTTGAACAACCCGAAGAATTTGCGAGCAGTCCCTTTGAGGGTCTTGAGACAGAAGCTGCAGCAGAATCCACTGGAGTAGAAGTCAACAACCTACGAATGGCACTCTTCGGTCTGCCCACTCTCAGTACCAAGCAGCTCGCGGCATGGGAGGAAGCCACAGCTACCTACGTCGAACAATTCTATAATAATGCCGATAGTTCCGACGTATTCGATGTGTCCACTGAGTATGATGTGACATCGTTAAATGTTGGCGCCTCTAGCCGTAGAAGTCTAAGGAAACTCCAAGGCCAGTCTGCATTCCTTCTCACCTTCTCTCAGACTGTCAAGTACTCGACTGACGACGAGAATACTACCGTTGAGGATGTTATCCAACTACCATTCGCGGATCCGATTAGTGCCGACAATTATGTAGAGTTCCTTAAGGAAGAGCATCCTGATTTATTCGGAGAGTTGACAGGGGCATCCACGGTCATGACTCCTGTCCCTTTTGAGTCAAAAGAGGTCATGTACATTGAGGATAGCAGCCTTCAGCCGACAGATGACAGTAGCAGCTCGTATTCCACTCCAATGGAAGACGACGAGCCTGAGGAAGAGGTGCCAGAGCCCGAGGAAGAAGAGGAGCCTGAGCCTGAGGAAAAGGTAGCCAGCCCTCCAGTAGACAGTCTTGAGTCCTTCCACTGTCACAACAGCGGAGAGGCTTGCCCCTCTGGGGAATGTCCCGATGATGACCTATGTATGTTCTTCTCCGATGGTGAAGGCGTTGCCATCGCACCCTATGCAGAGCAAGAGTCTGAGTCTGAGGTAACTGAAGAAGAGAACGAGATTGCTCCAATGAATGCGTCGGTTCCAGTAGAATCAAGCTCCTCCAGTAGTTGTAATATCTGTCGACCTGATCAAGTGGGAATCAATAACCCCGTAAACTTCAATGGCGAGCTGACTGACTGTGCGGAAGCCTACGATTACATGGCCAAAAACTATAACATGGGTGAAACAAATTGTATTGCTGCTCAAGAAGCCCTCGGTAGCACCTGCTGTGGTGAGATCGATGAAAAGACAGAAGAGGTTGAAGAGATGGATGAAATGTCAGAAGAGGTTGAAAGTGTCCCGATGGCCTCATCCTCTGGAGCCTGCAGCCTCTGTATGCCCAATGAAATTGGAATCGACAACGAGATTAACTTCAACGGCAAATTCACCCTCTGCCACGAAGCTGTTGATTTCATGGCCCAGAATTTCGACGATGGTGCACCAAACTGTGTCGCTGCTCGTGAGGCTCTTGGCAGCACTTGCTGTCGGGTTGTAGACAGCGAAACGATGGATGAAATGAGTGAAGAGCTGGTTTCTCCTACAACTGCACCCACCACATCCTCGAGCATTATTTCCGTAGTCCCCGAATTATTATCTGATGAGTCACTGGAGATGGTAGCAGAAATTCATGAGAAAGCCCCAAGTTCATTCTATTGCGGATCATCTTGGTTCGATGCATCTGATAAATGCTCCAAATCATGTCCAAGTGGGGATGCCACTGAATGTGATGATGGAGAGGAATGCTTTGCATGGACGAGCTGTGTCAAGACGGCTAGTTTCTATTGTGGGTCTACCTTTGAGGAGGCATCAAAGTGCGAGGTGCCCTGTCCGGACAACAACTCTGACGAATCATGTCCTTCAGGCCAAGGATGCTTTGCATATACAACTTGCGAAGCTACTGCTCCTGTTAAAAGTGAGACGATCGCAGAAACAGTCGCGGCCATACAGAGTGATTCTTTCTGTGGCGAGTCCGAGGATCATGCTGCAATGACCTGTTCTGTAGCTTGTCCGAGTGGGGAAGACTCCGACTGTCCCGACAACTTGAAGTGCTTTGACGGGACGGGATGCAGCATCAGGGATAGCTTCTGGTGTGGTAAGAACTGGTTAGAGGCAGCTGAAAAGTGCACCCAGCCGTGCAGTAGTGGAAGCTCTGACGACTGTGGACCTGGGGAGAGCTGCTTCTCCGGGACACGATGTGCGACAGAGGTTGATTCACCCTCTTCCACACAGTCATTTATGTCCGGGATTGCTAACAGCGAGTGGAATGTTGACCAGGCAGTTGAGAATCCAGCAGCTTGGCAAACACAGTGGATGGCTTCTGATAGCTCTTCATCTAAGTCTCAAACTATGGTTGGATTATTTATTGCTACGTGTTCATTCTTGCTCAGCATGGCGTTATAAACATTACGTTGTGCAACTTAGTTGAACTAGATGGAAAATTGTTTCACAGAATGAAGTTTGTTTCATAGATTAAAAAAGGTTGTAAACTATAATAGAATCAATTATTCCCTTGATAGAATGAAACATTTATATAAGAAAAAAACATGACTCTTCGCATTAGTTTTGGGATCTAATCAAAGTTGAGTCGTGGTGGAGAGGGAGAGAAGGACATTTTGGCCAGGAGGAGAAGAATCTCAGGGTCCCCAACAGTAAATCGGTGCTTGCGATGGTCAGTACGTAACAAATATGGTTTTTGTACATTCCCATACTCATATTTTCTCTACGATACGTGTTGTCTTGTTATGCAAAAAGGAAGGGTTGGGAGTGTTTTTATTTTATGGCTTTGTTCAACTCTCAAGCATCTACCAAAAATATCTTCCCAATTATGAGCAGTATTATGAATCATTTAAAGACAAATATCGATTGACACAAATACATAAATTCAGACATCTCAAACGTGTGCCTGCTGAACTGGAACCTCTGGCATTTGATACCCAATCTCATCAAACGACATCTGATGTTCTACAACTGGAAGTTGATATCCACTAGCCTGCTTTGGCCCAGATGGCAACTGTATACACATACAATTGACATTCTGAGATACATCATCCTCATCATCATCCATACTATACATGACATACAATGTATCCCCCTTTCTATTAATCCTTTCATTCGTATCTTGTTCATTCTTTGGTAATGATACCTCAACTTTGTCTAGCTCCTTTTCGTGTTCTATTAATAGTACTTCATATGACGTTGATATCATGGTCCAGAATGAAATATTACTAGGAGCCTTTGTCCATCCCATCTTCCAACACAATAGACAGTATGGTAAAAGGAATACAATTTCACATAATCCGTAAAATACTGGTACGGCCAGAGCACTCGCGGCATCATCTCCTTGGAACATGGTCAATGCCACAGACATGGCAATACCAACATTTTGATAACAACATTCCACTGCCAGCGTAACACGTTCGGGCTTTTTCAAACTTAAGAAACTTGATAATATATTCCCAATAATTAATCCCGCCAAACAGGGTAATGAAACACCGACATAGAATTGCCATGAATGTTCCCACATGGAAGTTTGTCCACCCGTATTCGACATGAATATTGAATATCCCACTAGACATAAACCGGCATAATTTCCGATACGATTGGCAAAAATATTAAATTTGTACGAATGGACCTTGGCGGATGCCAGTAGGCCTAATCCAATGGCGGATATGACGACCGATAGTGAAATGAAGAGTGCAATAAAGTCAATACTTTGTACGACTGCGTTATTATTATTCTGTCCCTCGTCGGTAGCATCAGACGCATCATTCTCATCATTATCATCCACGACGACGTTATCATTCTTGAATGCATATTTACTATAAACAAGTAAATTCATTGGCATAAGGAAGACGGATAATAGTGTTGATATAGCAGTCATAATAACCGATAATGCCAAATCAGCATTAAATGTCGAACAGAACCAATTGGAGTAGCTCCCTCCGGGTGAGCATGTCACGACGAGTAATGTTATTGCCACACTCCGATCTAAGTTCAGGAACCGTACCACGAGGAAACCACAGAGTGGTAATACACCAAATTGGAGTAGTATGCCCATTCCTATTGCCTTAATGTTACGTAATTGTACAGCGAGGAGGTGCATGTCGACGGTCGCGGACATTCCTAGGACTAGTATGAAGAGTAGGACGTTGCCTGCCACCTCGTTGAAGGATACCATTGTTGTGTATATTCGTGTGCGTTATATTGTACTTACGGTATCACTCTTCCGGGGCTCTTCTTCCGTCAAGTAAATCGGTGTCTCATCGGATTATTTCATTCGTACGTATGCTTCTTTCGAGTTCGTGCACCTCTTCAAATTCTCATTTTTCTCGTTTGGTCGATCAACTGCCCCACCCTCCCGCGCCATCTTTCCTCTCCCGTTGACTTTCGCTGGGACGATGGACAGAGGAAAACGATGCGCGAAGAAGTGTTGTTCATACGACTGTGAAAGCTCAGCTCACAACCTACTATTCCATCTATTGTCCAGAGAAGGTTGATAACATCGATAAGATATTAAAATTATTCAATGGACGATATGACGTATTGAATGAGAAGTTACAACGAAAGGTATGCACTCGAATATTATTATTGTCATTTGTGTGTTTTATGTTTATATACCTTCTGGTCTTTGTAATACGAGCTCATTAATTTCTCATCTCTAAATCTGTGCACTTACGTAATAATCAGTACGGCAACGGATTTTACGATATTGATGCAGACAATGACGAGTCATTAAGCTTCGATAATAATATTAATTTTAACAATCGATGTCACGTCAATAATATCAATAAGAGGCCTTCATTATTGTCAATACATCATAATACAAAATCTTCGTGGGATGAATTATCCATAAATTCGTCGTCCTTATCGGTATCATCATCATTGACATTACGCCGACGTACGTCCATTGGAAGCAGTTTAGGGGGGAAACTTAAAAGTGGCAAGGCAATATTTAGGAGTGCTGCTGCTGCTGCTGCTGCTGCTGTTGGGATTAAGCGTTCCAGTTCCAATCCAGATGGCAGCAATAGTATACAGTCAATACAAAAAAATAAAGTAGTGAAAGTGGCAAATCATAATATACTCGAAACAAACAGCAACAATAGTCAGATTGAATATGATGAATATCTATCACTATTAAATGAGAATACAAATAAAGATAAGATGAGTAAGCATGATGATGATGTGAAAGATAGTGTACCACTCAAAGTCGGACATTGCAAGAATGATCATGATGACAATGCGGATGTTGTGGATGAGGTTATAATTAATGCAGAACCATCCAAAGACAGTTATAATGTCAGTGCTAATACCTCAATAGGAGCAGCGATGAAGAATGACGAAGAAGATGATGTAAAATCAAAAATAGAACGACAGCAAGTAATATCGGATGAGATACAAGTCAGTCCTGGTTTGACTGTTCTGTTGGATCACACCAATACACTAACCCTAACTCCACAATCGACTGATGCATTATTGATATTAGAGAATGATACTGCACATCCAGCCTCCTCTGTCACGGGTGAGGAATTGATGAAACAATTCTCTTCCGTGATTGGTCCATCACCATCCAAGATGAATGCAGATGATAATGACAATTCGAGTTCAAATGGAAATACACGTGCAGCACGGCCACATTGGTGCAATTTAACAGAAATACCCGTAGTTCATATTGCAGGCACACCTCCAGATCCACTCTCTTCATTGAAAAAGCAAATACGTGATAAAAAAATCAAAGCAATAGCTTCGTCCGAGCTGTCAATTGATTCCGAAGGCACAGACAATATGAACGAACATCTCTCATCATTGTCGGACATTGTCGACATGCAACATTGTCCGATACCATCACTAACACAAAATGAATCCAATACCTCATCCACTCAGGCAGCAACTACAGTGTCGGGTATGGATTGTGTTTCACAATATTCTTCAATGAAAAGTCCATCTCCAATGAAGATGGACCATTTTGCGTTTGATGTGTCAATGGATACTAGTATTGACATTAATGATTCGATCCTCGACGATAAGAATGATGCCACCTATCTCGATAATGTTGACCCTTGCAATGATGATGCTATAAACACCAATGAAAATGCACTCTTTGATGGTGATGATGGTTCTATTTGTCAACAAATGAGGGTATCACATCCTCGTCGATCTCCTCGCCAATCAAACAATGTTGTCAATACCAAACATATGAAATTCAAGCATCCATCCACCACAAAACTGTCTCATTTGCGAATGCAAAACAACAACAAATATGACTCAACGTCCATTCTTCAAAAGGAGTACAATGTTGATCACTCTTGTTCGACGCCACTAGAACGCCTTACTCGGGATATTGGCAACACGTTGCGACAGTGGCGAATACATCAAGGTTGTGATTGGCACGTTTCATTAGATTGGGCTGACAAGATGGATTCTAATGATGATCATATTGACGAAGAGACTTCAGATATAGAAGACGAGCTTTCGGATAATTGTGATAGAGACGAAGGAGATGCACAGCAATCGATTAAGCGGGAGATGTGCATTGAAAAACGTCCAATTCAATTTATGAGCATGGATATGTGCGAAAGAGGCTTTGCGAATAGGACTAGAGCAATACAATCGTGGATGGGAGATGAGAACGCAAACAATATGCAAACAAAAACACCACAGGCTCCGTCACTGCCATCACCGGAGAAAAGACCAAGAGTACCTCGCACAATTATTACACCGCTGAAGGAATTGCCATCAATGTGTACCGCGAGAAAAATAAATAGGGGAGACTGTGCTCATGGAGCGCAATGTATAAGAAGCCAAAAGATTATATTTCATACTGTTGGGTATACATCTGAACAGATTGATGATTCAGTAACATTGAACCGACGTCGATATACGATACCTCTACTACTGAAACTATGGGATGCACCCTATTTACCTTTAGATGCTTCTAGTGGGACAGAAAATGCTGTTCCGCGATCATTACAGCCTAACATGTACTCCTCGTCATTCTCCTTGACAGGAGAATATGGCGTCCTTTCACCTTGCGGCACAAGTCGTATGTACTATAGTTCTTCTTCTACTGATGCTTCAAACGATTCCTCAGTCGAGCCTGCCGCAGGTTTGATGCGGGATATGTCTGCATTATTCAACATTGGACAACACATCACCCTCTGCCTAGATCTGAGTGAAGGTAAGACAGATACCGATAATAACGACATCGAGTCGCTGTTCAATGATCTTCGTTATTGTATCGAGCGCAATATCAGCGAAGCTTTGGAGTACCAAGAGCGGAAATTGCGAGAGAGACGGCACAGACATCACACGAGATTAGAATCAGCACAGCCGGATCGGCATCATTTAATTGGCAAAAACCTGAACGAAGATGTTGATGCTTCCACCGTAGGTGACGGTTCTGAATACTCGGAAAGTGAAGATTCCGATTGTGATTATCCTCCGAAATATGATTTAAGCATCGACCAAAACGAAATTCATGCCGAAGTTGCCGCGTCCCTCACTGCGTTACTACAAACTGCTATGAATCTGGCCGCATCTGAAAACAAATGTTGTATACCAGTGTTCGGAATATGGGGTACTTATAATGGGGATTCAGTTAATACGGATAGGAGAGAAAAGTGGAAAGTTAAAGGCCTGCAACGAAATCTATTACAGATCAGGGAGAGCTGCAATATTCGGCAAGTGGAGAATGACGAGGGAAGTTCTACAGACCTTCTTCTTTCTTCGCCCGCAATATCTGGTATGTGCCTATCTGGGACATTCCAATCAACCCATCGATTGTACTACATCCCAGAACAGGCACTGCCGTTCCACCTGACAACGTTAAATGGCCTTGCTAAGGTGCTGCTGACACAGTGTCCTTCTTTTGATGGATCAGTGGTTCTAGCTGCAGCCAGACACCTTTATCATTGGGAGCAGCGAGATATGAACGGAGGACATGACGTTTCTCCAATGAGAAATAGGAATCAGAATTGGAGAACACTTAGCTTTCCCTCAGTTGGTGAAACATCACCAGTCGAGATATACAGAGAGCAGTGCCAACAGCAGGCTTATCAGATTCTTGAGCGTGCATGTTCTCCGAAGATATATAGACCTGAACCGCTATGGGGACCAAGTAAGGGAAATCCCCTTGTATCATTATCTGCTACTGTTACATGGGGCACCATTCCTTCACAAGATGATACTTCAATTCAGCCACCTCCACTTTTGCAACTACCTCTGAAAATTCGGTCGTCAAACTTTGCGTCAACTCCATCTGAATTGCTCGATTTGGAGTATTCATTACAAAGCGCTGCTCTCAACCCTATTGGGATGGGCGTTGTAGAGAATGAGAGAGGGCACTATGAATTTGGTCCACGAGAGCCTATTTTCCTTGCAAGTGCTGCTTTTGATGCTGATGCTCCTTGTGCCACGCTATCGGCGAATACCAGGTGTGTTCTTGCGGCCCTGCTGAGATGTGGGTCCTTGGGACTCGACACTCTTCCTGGACATCTGACGAAAACAAAAATTGTTGCCAAGTTTAGCACTCCATCAAAAACTCAAATAGCTGGAGAGAGCACTGGTGGGGAGGACTCGAGTAACACAGATTATATCTTGCGGAAAGCATTGGATGCGGCCAAGGTCGGGCCCGTCACAAAGCGATTAATCGATGCCTTAGATTGGGGAGAGGTGGATATGAAGTTGTCGACTTCGGACTTTGATCGAGCTACTAACGAAGCTCTACGAAGGATCCAGTCCACCTCATACCCGGCCCCACCAGAAGAAGTATTCTGGAACAGTAAATTGCAAGTTCAAAGTCACGAGCATCTATCTCAAAGTAAAGGATCTCCTCCTGGCCGTCTCTTGTCTATTCTCTTTGCACACATGTCGAGAATGCGAACGCCCCCATCTATGTGTCGTATGTGGCTCTCATTTGTTGAAGAATTAAGAAGCCGCTGGGATGAAAACGAGAGTTTGCCAAACTTGGGGTTTGTTCCGGGTTTAGATTGTATTGGAAATGTTGGCAAGTCACCATGGGGTTTCAAAGGAGGTACACCTGCACTTGGACATCGGGCCAACCTCGCCTCATTTGTCAACTCTTCAGAACCAGAACCAGATCGAGACCACTGTATTATTAATCAAATGTTTCAGGTTTACAATATATGCATTGAGTGCAAGATTTCCATAGACGCCCTTTACAATAAGAAGAACAACACCGGCGTCAATGATTCAATTCTATCGAACAGTACTGTAAACAGTACTGCAACAGAAAATCGTAGTAGTGAAGATGACGATTTCTTCGACCCCGAAGAAGAAGAGGTTGCTTTCGATGGCAATTTAGATGGGATAGAGAAGAAGCAAGACATTGAGCGGATGCTGAAGGAAGCCGCTATAACGACTCCGAGCCACAATCGAATCGGTGCTAGATGCCCCGTTCCTGACGCAATGCCCCTAATTAAATCTGGTGATCAGGTGAGTTGTTGTCGCATTATTGTGTATTATGTGATCCAAAGTGCACTGACTCCTTACTTTCGTCAGCTCTATGCCCCATACTTGCAACGGACGATGCCAATGACTGACGAAGAGGAGCAGAAACAGAAGAAAATTATGGGGTCCAATGAAGAAGCTGACCACCGTCCGTCGATTAAGAGTCGCATCGCCATAGCTCAGAGGCTACAAAAGCCAAAACTTTTAAGTGATATGAGCAGTTTTAAGGCCGCTAATCATGGGGCGGTGTTTGAAGACTTTGTCCGTTGGTATGGTAATCCAGAGAATCCTCTCAACGAGGATGTCAATGGAGAAACTGCACGACGTGCTATCGAACGTCGATCAAAGCTGCCGCCCGAGGAAGCCAAAGCGTTAGCATTGGAAGAAGCATCCGAGGCAATTGCGATTTTAATGAGTCTAAGAGCATTCTGGGAAGACACATGGGAAGAGGCTGAACCCTGCCCCGCAATTGACCAAGACCCTTTGTTCGATCCAAACTCAACTGTGGAAATGTTGCTTCATTCGTTCGAGACAATCCATCCAGCTCTTCTATTGAATCAGGTACTATCTGTCACCTTGACAAATGTGAAATTCGTTCTTATTGAGAGAGCTGCTGGCCCAGCCACACCTGTTCGATCTGTGGCTTCGGCGCTTGCAACTTTAGAGGTGGCCATTGATGCTGCACTTCAAATGCTGACCGAGGATGCTTCAAATGGCTTTCTTCATTTAACTCCCGAGCATATGTCTGACAATTCAGGTCCACTGGCGTATGTTTCTATGTCCACTATAACTAAATGTGAAGTGACATGTGATTTAATAGGAGATATGGAGATTTTATTGTCGCGGGCTCTCACCCTGTTAGAGGTGCTTCCAGGGGAATACGAACTGATTGACTCGCTGCTCCAATGCAAGGACGGACAGTATCGGTTCCTGAAGGATCCGAGACAGAGAAGTGCTCTACTTCAGGCCATTAAACGAAATCAAGTCTTTGGATGTACCCCTACACCCGATGCCATCCCTGTCATGAGAGAGTACGTCCTGCAGAATCTCGATCCGTCCAACCCATGTCAACTCAGTGCAAGATTGGTTCCTAATTTGAAAGGTGGTCAGTCAGCATCGATTCACGAGAGTCTACTCTTGGCAATAACAAGGAGCTCTCACGACTAGAAGTGATAGATCTACTTGATGAGACTAAATAATGCTGTCAAACTAAATACTTAAGCATTACTTGCAACAGAACTCATCGTGTAAATATTCTGAACGACAGGCATTTTCATATCATTGAAGAATGTCAGCGCATCTTTTACATCAAAGACTGAATTATCTTCCTGCAGACAGCTTGCAGATCCACATGCCAGACCAAAGGCAAATGCTGCTGCCATAGTAACACCATCATCATCAGATGATGATGTGCCACCACACCAAGCAACCTTCTTATCCAACAGGTTTTTTCCAATGTCAGACGTAATAACTCCGCCACCACCACGACGAAGATATTGCATAGCAGCCAACGTCCCACCCGCGACTGTATCACCTGCTCCAATCGGGTATAGCATGCCTCTCGTTGACAAGTCTACCGCGGGTAGTTGCCATGTTCGATAGTTACTACGTGACGACGAGGTACTGGCTATTGGTAGTTCAATAATATAACCAGGAAATTTCCCATCAGTTATGCATAAATAATTCAATGACCCAATAACATTGGTATACTTGGCAACGAACCCCATTGTTGATGCCGATAATTCCTCAAGAGTAACTTGACTTGCCTCACTCTTTGTAACACCCGCCAGCTTACATAGCTCGGCAGCATTTAGCTTTAGAACTGCTCCTCCTCGTTGTTCCTTCTTGTCCATGGATGATGATGATATGGAACTACTATCATCAAAAATTGTTTTCAACACACCTAATAATGGTTCAAGTCCAATAACTGAATCAATTAGGACTAAACTATTACGTCCCACAAGACGCAATGTCAAGTCTGCATAGGTAGTATCATTACACCCTGGTGGCATGGATCCCATAATACAAACACAGTCTGCCTTTCCTCCACTACTACTACCAACTAATTCATCTATTTCACTTTGAAGTGCGACCATCTCTTGATTGGACACAATTCCAGACATTTCCACCAATTCCGTTGCCCCGTTGGCGCCCACTATAGTCGTACACGTGCGTAAAGGTGCGTCCGTTCTAATTGTTAATTTGTCAGATAAACCAAACTTTGATTTTAATATTTGTGATACTACTTCTCCCTCTGATCCTTTACCGAGGAATTGAGCTAGGATCACTTTATCATCATTACTATTAGTAGTAGTAGTAGTTCGAGGAGTACCACCACTAATGAGACAGGACAGTGACACACCCACATCCTGTCCTTTCCCACCAACGCCAGTATCCAATCGATATGCACGATGGACATTCCCCGCATCGAGGTTGGTCCCGGGTGGCAGGATGAAACGTTTTTGTAATGCCGCATTCAGACCGACTATTACGATTGACTGAGATAGGGCCATTGCGGTTGTTAATGTTGTTGTAGCCAGAAAAAGTAGTATTGATAATAATAGGATTTTAGTCAATGATAATGAAATGACGATTTTCATCGTTTGTTTATGACTTGATTATTGCAGCCGATTTGCTTCGTTGTAGAGATCACCGTGCTCCCCGGGTGTATGGATAGTCCGGCGCAGGCCTTACTCTCACCCAGAGTGAGAGTCCGTCCAAAAAGAGCAGAAAGAGGGGGACTTTCCCCGAGAAGCACTGCGGAGCGGAGCGATTCATTTTTTGTGTAGACTAGAAGATAGTGTACACCACCAAGGAGAGATGAAGGGAATGTTATGTGTTGCAGTATCCATATTGTTGATGTGTATGTCATTTACTAATGCATTTGCTTCGATCAAGACTCAAGTTCCGACAAGAAATCCTCGTCACTCAATAATAACGGAACCCAAATTCTCCGCACGCGTAATGGTGACGAACAAATTCTCATTCACAAAACTTTACGCAACAAACGAGGAGGAAGTATCGTTCAGCGATTCAGTTGCCACCGCACTCGGGGTAACTGGACTAGTTGCATCAGTAATTATGCTATATTCAGAATCCGTTCTTTTCCGAACTGGTTGTGGACTCCCCGCTGGTCCATTGGGATTATATGGTGCCGCCGAGGGCGTAAGTTACCTAGGCGTCGTAGTCCTTGTTGGGTATTCACTATTTACCAAGCTTCGTACCGTGAGTGAAATAATATCATGTAATATTGCAATTGTTATTATCTCGTTCATCAATGTATATATTATAACGTCGTCCAAATGTTTTTATTTATTGTAATGGATAGGGTTCTGGTCTACCTGCGGGACCTAGTGGGATACTAGGTGCAGCAGAAGGTGTGGCATATTTGGCAATATTGGCCGGCATTGTGGTTCTTGTTGCACAAATTAATAATTATGGATTCATTCCAAATGCTCTTCCTATGGAGGGAGCCATGTGCAGTTAACTTATATGAGGTGACATGAAATGTTTATATTGGGTGTTCTCTTGAGTGTTCTCTTTTGAGTGACTAAATATATATAATCCAGTATTAATCAAAGTGTTTCAGAGCGCGTCTCTCAAACCTAGATAGTCAATGATTATCAAGCCAAGCTCCTCCAACCCCAATCGATGCTACTCGTTCAAACCAGCCCTCAAATAGATTTTGCACTCTTCCTTCTCCCTCGGCGCAACACTGTTCATTGTTATCAAACTGGGACACTCTAGAACATCTATCTTCATAATTTTCGTTTTCGCCCATCGAAAACCAAAAAAATGTCCGGATCGGATGCCGTTAAGAGACCTTCCCCAACAAAAAATCAACTAATACAAAAATGAATCAATAAGTAAAACTCCAATTCAAAAATAAATCGTTAAGTAAATAAAAGAAACGTCTACGTAGCAAGTTCAGCTGATCGTAACAGGCGAAAAAAAAATCAACTTCAGCCCAACATGGTAGGTTGTCGATCTTGGGAGGCCAGCAAATTGGAACAGTCATCTCACATCTCAACGGTGTACCTGCCTTACCGATATGTCAACAGGGATCGCACTTCTGCTGCTGCTCTTACTATCGGCGTCATCTAGTCCGTCCATCCTAAGCAGCTGCCTTTACACGGTCTTTTTTACGAACCATCATCAAAAACTAACCAATCTACGAAGGAATCACTACAATTATGACTTCAACACCTTAAGATCCCAAAACGTCACCGGCAAAGCTCATTTCATCATCATCCATAGTAAAAAAGTTAATAGAAACGCTATTCGGTATAGAGACAATCCAGCTCCTCACTCTACTCTTACTGTGCAGGCCAACATGCCGAGTCTGGCAAAGGGCAAGCCAACGTCTTCGATCAAGGAAGCGACGAAGGTTAAGGAGAAGGAATCGAACCAGAAGGACAAATCGACGGGCAAGTCGACGAGACCGACGAAGGCTCAGTTAGCTCGAGAGGCCCAGGTTGAAAAGGATGCCAAGCTTGACACAATCCTAGATAAGGAGTGGAAATTCGATCCCGTCAAAGTTCGCGAACCAAGGGCTAGTAGTGGAAGTTCGGAGTATAGTGGCTCGGATGATGATTCCTCGGAGTGGACCAACGACAATGAGGGTTCTAACATGATAGAAGACCAGCCTTCTGATGAGGAACTAACAGCAGGAAGGATCAAGAAGAAGAAGCTAGCCGAGGGGGAAGATAGGCACGCGAATGTTAGCACTACAGCGATGGTTGTGAATGCTTTAACGCCAGACGACAACAACCATCATTTCCAACAACAATACTCAAATAAGCGGGACGATGGTGCTAAGTGGAGTAGTCAAGTGAAGAACGAAGAGGTAGTTGTTGATAGCGAGGGAAGCTTGAGATGGAGACGTAGGAAACGGAAACAGAGACGTAGGAAATGGTAAGCAATACAATTCAAGATACTGATGATCTTATGCCCGCTAGACGGAAGACATGTCTGAAACCAACTTCAGCTGTTAAGGCTCAGGCCTTTGCTCTATCTGTAATGAGTTGCAGGTGGAAAAGAAAGATGTTCCCTCAAAGGAATGACTATTGTGTAGAACTACATGTTGTAGACAATAAATTAGAATGAATTTTTTTTTTTTTTTGTGTACCCT
>Ga0247833_1004127_pt1 | contig 18480 bp, 11 predicted proteins | sample LaCruzMarch2015__7_FD_187117 | JGI IMG/M metagenome (GOLD analysis project Ga0247833, IMG submission 187117) | Freshwater microbial communities from meromictic Lake La Cruz, Castile-La Mancha, Spain - LaCruzMarch2015_8m | ecosystem: Environmental > Aquatic > Freshwater > Lake | place: Spain... | reverse complement strand
CCTGCTCTTCCGGTTCATCAACGGAACCGTTTTGCACATGCGAACCGACCGTGTCATCAAGGCCGTTGCTGCCTTGGTCGACGCCAGAGCCGCCATCTTCGTCGACGCCATTGGATTCATAATGCGTACTCCAGGTGTCCCAAACCGTGCCATTGGCAAGGCCAAAGACTTGGCCCCGGTAGTTTCCTCGAGCCGTTGAACCGAACCGTGGCACGACGCCGGATGGGCCGGCGGTAAGCGTGCCGTTGCCAAGATCGACATAACACCCATTCGCGGTCGCGGAGCCGGCGACGAAACCGGTGTCTCCGGGAACGGCCGCTGAATCTCCGGAAATGGAAACTGGAGCGGCAGGATCAAACACGCGGACATCAAACGTTAGAACGTTATCAAGTACGACGTCCTCGCCGACGCGCGGAGAACTCAGCGAGGCGTCGAAAATGCGGCCTGGTGCAGCGGCGGTCACTGCGTACGGGAAACCCGTACCGTTGGTTATGCCAGCGGGATTGTGCAGAAACCTAGCCTCCCGGCGTGTCAGGTCGGCGAGAGTGTTGGGAACCAGTAAGGCCCCCTCGCGCCGTGCAGAGATATCATATGCGTCGTAGAAGGCGTTCCATGTTGTGAAGTTTGTCGTGTTGTTGTTTGCGGCGAAGGGAGTAAAACCGGCGTATCCAACGACGAGCAGTTGTCGGCGGTAAAGGGTGTAGGTCGCCGGATTGCTCGTCACCGGAGTTACACCAACAAACCACGCCACCTCGGCAGTCGGGCTTTCGATCATCGCCATATCCGCCTTACCGAGAAACGGCGTTTCACTGTTCCGGGTCGTAAACAGAAGAACGTCGTCCGTGTCGGCGCCGAGGATGGTCGTTCCAATTGCGGCAGTCTGGTCGTTGAGCGGGCCTTCAATGACCTCAAAATATCCTTCGCCTTCCGCGGCAGACAGCGGCGGAAGCGTTCTCGCTGTTGCGCCAGCAAGGTCAGTGCGCAGTCGCCACGCAACGGTTCGTAACCGATTGTCCTGCTCGATAATGGACCGGCTGTTTGTGACGGCGGAGCCAAAGACGGAGAAAACCTGAGCGACCGCACCCATCAGCATAAGTGTGGCGGCCGTGGCGACGAGCATTTCAACAAGCGTCATGCCGGCCCGGTCGACAACCGTGTTTGACTTCAGCGGAGTCATTGGATGATTCTCCGCAGTAACACGGCATCCCAGACGTTGTGATCCTTGCCTGGATCAAACGCCACGGGTATGGAGCGGTCAAATAAATAAAACGCCCGGTGGAGCTTGATGGAGTCAGGATCGTTCACGACCGATTCCCGGAGCGTGATCCAGACACCGAACACGTTCGAGCGAGCCGTTGCGGTATTTGCAAGCCTCGTTGCAGTATAAATGTTATGAACTGGATTTAACTGTTGAAGTGGTTTCAGCGACGAGTGGTCGTCATTTACTGGTGGCGTGGTTCCGCTGGCCGTAATATCTAAGGCACCGGACAGGGCCATTATTGCGTGCATGCCGGTGGCTGGTTTTGCGAACAACCCAGCCTTCGTCCGTGCGACGACCGCCGCTGCGGTTCCAGAGGTTTGCAGTGGCCCGGCGACGACTGCAGCCCAGACGTCGTCCGCGACAACGGTATTTAGATTCACGCGGCCAGGCTCCCGGTACGCCGAAAGTTGATTTGCAGGGTTGATTGCGTAGAAGATCCCCGCATTTGAAAGGGCGGTATTGGCCGCCGGACCCGCAGTAGTGTGAATTCCGGCGAATCTCGTTGGCACGTGCACGGCATCGAACAAACCGACGGGTATAGCCTTAGAGACAATCGCCGGCAAACTTTCCGCTGCTGTTGGCTGTACATACGATTGAAGCATTCCCGCCGCATCATTTTCGGGAACAAGATATAGTTCTGCGCTGCTAACGAAGGGCCGATTCGGCCACGGGAACCAGCTACTGCTGCCTGTGTCAACGATATGGGGGATTGTAAGCGTACTCCTGGCACGAATCTGTCCTCGGTCACTTACTATCGGCGCGCGCCAGAAAGGAGCAGGCGGCTTTCTTGCGGAACTACTTGCATTCACCGGGTCTATCGAAGAAACGGAGCTAGTTTCAACGACCGTAACAGGGCATTGGTCAACAATAAGGTACCTAACTGGTACGGTCGCTGTGTCGATGTTGGCGAGAGGATCCTCATCCCATATATTCTTACCGGTCTTGGTTGTTCCTAGTATAGTACCAGTAACAGTAAGCGATTGTGTGGGGTCAGAAATTCTTTCCAGGTAGACTGTCCCGCTTGTGGCCGTACCAGGCATTCTAAGGGTTGCTGCCGATCGTACGGATGGCCCAAGGGAGAGGAATGCCGTGTCTTGAGTTGGACCAGTGCCTGTAACGATAGCGGTGCCCGACGCAATTGTTAGCGTGGAGTCCACGCCCATCTTAGGCTTGTCATCGCCTTTTGAAGTTTGTGAAAGATCGGACAGAACAACCTCGGTACCTGCGGCCGTACCCGTGTCGAACCGGACATAGTTGCTGGATCCGCCGGCAACCAACCTTAGCCGCCAGATTGGATATGTCTCCTGCGATAAGTCGTCGTAGAGACTATTGGTGCCAGAGTACGAGCGTGAGTCCGTTTTTTTGCCTAGGTCGACTCGATTCGTTGGGCGTCCGATTGTGCCACTCGACAAAGTATCAAACGCGATGTCGCACGGCTCTGCTGGTGTGCTGGTCGTTCCGGTAGAATACGCGACCGCATTCCAAGGTCGGTGCAGGTTTATCACCATACCACCAGTGCCACTAACGCTATTCTTCCAAGCAAACACCTCCTGGATAAGGATCTCCGGCCGTTCGGCACCCCACACTACCTTTCTTGTGCTTTCGGCCCTGTTTTCTATGTAGGATGTGGCAGACGAAACAAACCCATCCACGTTCCATCCCTCTTGTTTCGGGTCGGTGTCGTATTCGAAGGGTATAACCCTTGAATCCGCATCGCGAAACTCTACAACGTTTGCCGCCCATTGCGCCGTGGCCGAATTGGCCGGTCGCCCCAAAGCGACGAAGAGGGTGTAGAGGTCCTTAAAATATGCCTGTCGCTGAATATGATATGTACCTAATCGCATTGCATTCCAGTTACCGGGGTATCCGCGAGTGTCGGCCGTGTCGTCGGATTGGGCAAGAGCTCGGTTCAGGTTGAACCGCTCGCCGCGGGCGATTTCGCCGCTAAGCAAACCGCTTACAGGGAAGGCCCCGCTGAGAGTTGCACCGCCGGAGGTGACAGCTTCCTGCGCCCATTTGCGTAGTGTAAAGGCGGCGGTTCCAGTCAGTGCCGTTGTGTCCCAGCTGTCAGTGGTTACTCGGAATCGCGATTGCTCAGCCATTGATCCCAGCGCGACTTGTAGGCGTAACGGGAGTTGCATCGTGTCATGGTCGTAAGGCCGCAGAACTCCCTCTAGCTCCGCCACATTGAACACGTTGTCGATGACAGAGCCAAACGACGCTAAAGAACCGTTGCGAGGCCCGTTACGGTCGAGACGGAGCTCATATGGATCATCCGTTGTTTCGTTAGTACCCCATTCGGGCTTTGCAAAAACAAGCTGCGGAATCGCTTTGCCGGTAGCCGTACTACTAACTGTGATCATTCGTCCGTGTAGGTCAGGTGGCGAATTATAGATACCGCGAGGCGAAGGAAGCCCTGCGACATTTGCCGTACTCCAATCAAAATTTGCCGAACCCGACCACCAAAGGGGCGGGATGTTAGCATTCACCGTTTCGCCTGCTACAGCCGGGTTCACGCCACGGTCTGTTAGTGTGCTGAGTTCGTCGTCAACTGTCGGTTGACCAGGCCGGGCTAGCGGATACGAATTAAGCTGCAATGTATACGTCCCGGTAATGACTAACTGCGAAGCGGAACTTGTGCCAGAGATCTTGCTGCCGGCGTTTTCTGCATAGCGGCCCTCTATCGTTCCAATCTTGGGCGTGGGCATTGCGGTTGTGAATCGCGATGTCGACGGCCTTTGGCCAATCTGGGAGTCAGTTAAAAGGCCGGAAAGAACCGCTATGTCTGGATTTGAACCAGGGCGCGGCTTGTCGACGTTCGGATCTGTTTTCTCAAGACCGAAATAGTCCGTTGGTTTGGTGTAGGCTGTTGCCGGAAACATCCAGCCGGCGTTGACCTCCGCGGGGCCGTACCCAGAGCCGAGTGGCATGCCCGCGAACTGCGGTACGGTTATAGTTCCCGTAGTGTGGGCCCAGTTGCGGTGAAGATTATTGGTGGTCGTGCAATACGTAGAAGCAGCCAGTGAACCATGAGCATTGATATTGAAACGAGAGTCGAGGTCCACGACCAGCGCTGACACATCTAGCCTTATCTCGTCTCCATTTGGTGCATATTGGGATGGCAAGCCAATGTCGAAAAAGAAACCATCGTTCACACCATCTCCATCATTATCAGCCCCAAAAGAAAAGCCATTCGTACCGGTTTCTAGTAGGGAAAGAGTGCTGGGGGATGTTCCCGACAAAAGAGGGACGTAGCCAACTTTCTTCACTACTGAAGATGATACCGAATCTGATTCGAAACTTTCGTACGCGTCTTTCGGGGCCAAGTGCGTTAGAAACGGATTCGCGTCATCAAATCCATCCCATGGTTCATTAATGCGGTATTTTGCCGCAACTGTTGGATCTACGCTGAATTCTGGCCCATTAAGGACGAACGGGGTCGCCCCGCTTGGCAAGGTGAACTGTCTTCGTCGCGACAGATTATCCACCACCAATGAGTTGCTTACAGTGTCGACTTTTATAATACGGTGGCTTGTAGGTTCGCGTGCAGACCCAAGAAGGGTTATGATTCGCCCGGGCAGATATGCATCAATATCAACACCCGAAATGCCGGAGAGCTTCAAAAGCAGAGAACCTGTCGATGGCGTATCATCTAGGACAGTTACGCCATTAGCCGTCCCCGTTGTGCTGAATCCATATTTGTCCGCAAGGAGTGATTCGAAAGTTCCGGAAACCAATGGCGGCTGAGGGTGGGCAACGGTAAACGTGTTGCCGCCGCCACGAACGAGGGTCAGGAAGGCGGCGTCAAGCAACCGGGTCGGCTGAACTCGGATGCCCTCGGACTGCATAGCGAGTCGCGCGAAGGCACGCGCAGTCTCCCGAGATCGCGTTGATACAACAAGATACGCCGTGCCGAGCATGAGAAACAGCGTGAGCATGCTGAGCACCACCAGCAGCAGCACTCCACGTCGCTGATTGGCAGGCATAACGATTGTCCGGTTTGGTGACGACGTTTCGGTCTTCATATAATGCATTCAGATTATTGCCCGTAGGCACTTGCGCCCTCCAGAGTTACTGTCCTTTCAGCGAGCCCGACAGAGTCCGTGAGTACGTAAACCGCCACGGTTGACGCCGGCAAAGGCCGCCCCAGAAAGGTGACGTAGGTGTCCTGTGAGGTCGTATCAACCGCCGCCATGGATAGTTGCGCGAACCGCAACCGTGGCGTTGAGGGATCCGTGTAATAGAGAACCGTTCCCGGCCGCATAATGGATTTCAGCGTGCGATCAGTCGGCAACGTTTCAAGCGTCACCCTACCCGCCGAATCAAGCGTACCTGAAACGACGGGCTTGGCCGTGTCGCGGTTGTGAAATACCACGATCGAAAGCGTCGCAAGATCTCCCGGCGTGAGGGGAGGAGTGCCGCTGTCGGCCTCCGTCACCGCGATCAAGCTTGTCATGCGGCCTTCAAAGCCGCGGATGCCGTTTATGAAGCCGTTCGACGGTAGATCGTCCGCGGTTGCCGGTGGGTTATAGGCGATGTCGTCACGTCCCTGCGCCATGAGCTTCTCTACTTCGAGCGGCGCCGGCGACGCAGCTGTTCGTGCCGCAAGGACGCCGTTGGCCTTTAACCGGCCGACCGTTGCTGTTCCCGAAAAAGTGGTGTCCCAAGGGATGAGATTCGCAGGGTCAAAGATGATCGTCGCCGCGGCGGCATTCGAGACAACGATGGAATCGGGGCGGGTCAGGCCGAAGGTGATCGCATCGGAAAGGCCGTTCATCGCCATGGTTGCCGAACGGTCGTAGATCAACGCTTTGCCGGCCTCGGACTTGCCTGCGGGAATGAGAGACATCGCACTCGTCAACCCGATGGCAAGAATACCGATTGAGACGAGGACCTCCATCAGGGTAATTCCGGTCCGCCTTTGGCTGTTCCGTGGAAGCCGACCCAAGTTCATATGATCACCTCCCACCTGAACTGAATTCCGAGCGAATGAAGGACTGCGACGCGAAGACATTGTCTGTCGCCAAGCCCGCTTGCCGGGTGCATTCGGCAGTTCTTGCGACACCCGTCATCGGATCAATGGCGATCCAGTACGAGTCTGAATACTGCCAGTTCGCGCCAACGGAATCGTCAGTATTGTTGAGATCTGCGGGACTATTGCCAGCGCGATCCGTACGGCCGATCAGCAAATAGACGGAGCCCGAGACAGGATGGCGAGCGGCTCCGTAAAAGAGTTGACGCAGCCGCCCGGTACCATCGAAGAGAAGTGCGATTGGCCCAGCGGCCGCAACCCGCGGAGCATAGCTTGCCGCAGTTGCGACACCGGCAGACCAGTAAAGGTCAACACATCGACCATCGGCGATCGTTATCGGCGACCCAGCGGGGATCGGCTGCCTGAGAACCTCAAACGCGTGCGGGACGTTCTCCGCAGGCCATGGGGTGTTGTCCACGGTTTGATTCACGTTTTCTGACCTGCGACCGTCGCGAAGACTACCGTCACGCAGGCGAACGCTGGTAGGGTTGAGAAGGGAATACCATGGCGATTGCCCATCGAAGCGAACGAGATCGCCAGCGGCACATATCACGCTATTGCCGTTAAAGCTTCCGGGTTGAATATCGAAGGCTGTGCCGAGGTTTGTTACGGAAACGGTGCCGGAAACAGTGGTGGGCAGCAAGTCCCCTCGAAACATGGCTGGCACGTCCGCGAGGAAAAGATCGAGAGCGAAGGCCGCTTCGCTATTCGACGGTGGAGGTGCCAGCCAGAATCCAGCCCACTCAGTCCTTCCGAGCGCCCGCGTCTGTGACTTGGCGATATAACTGGAAACGACTCTTGCTGCCTCGCGGCTTTGGCGGGCATCAGCGGTGGCAAAGAGACTCGGCAGCACGACTACGGCAAGCAGACCAAGAATAGCGACGACAACTAGCAGCTCAACGAGCGTCATGCCGCGCCGGCGGTAATGTGAGATCGACTGCATTAATCTACTTATCGAGAAATGAGATCGTGGTTTGTGATGTTGTCACGGACAGCCATCTCGGCTTCCACGAAAACTGTTGGGTCATTCGGATCAAAGCGAATATCACCCGCGATTAGGCATAATGTTCCCGAAACAACTGTCCCTCGACGTGTTGTTGAGAGTGCCGCGGGAGCGAGCCAACTTGTGCCGGTGGTCTCAATTCCATAACCAGAACTCGTTGAGTTTGGAGGATTTAGCGATTCATCCGGACCGGCAGAATAAATAAGTGGAAAAACCGCGTAATCTCTTTGCGGCGACGGCACAAGCGGCGGTTGCTGAACAGCAAGTGAGACCCGCTGGGGATCAAACGGATCGGGATTAGTGGCAGTATCTGGAACTTGGGGCGTCGCTGGTATTCGGCCCGCGCGGTTCCATCCATATGAACCTGCTACGTACCCTGCAGGCCATCGAATAAATCCGATCGGCCGTCCCCATCCGTCCCAGAATTCAGGCGCGCCGTCGCCGTCAATGTCTCCGATTTCGTCGGTGCGAAATGCTTCGGTGGCATCTGGTGAGAATCCGCCTCGGGTTACGAGCATTGCGAGACACTCCGCCCCTTGGTAAGCATTGCTATTTAGGGCCCAGGATGTCCCCGGGGCACGGGCCAAGGCAGTTTTATAAGCGGCATAGCGCCACGCGGCCGCGCTTGCAGCCCGTCGTGGCATGTCTAAAACCGAATTTGGGTTCGTGTCCTCTGAAAAGCCGCCGGACGGTGGGTCTAATACTCCATTTCCATTTGTATCTTCAAGCCAGTAGACATCGGCCCATTGATCTGGCATTTCCTCGACTAAGAGCAAGCGAGTGGCAGTCAGACGGTCGAGGGGCGTTGCGCCATTGACCCGACGCGAAGGATAACTTTCGTATTGCGGCATAATAATCTCGTGCAGCTTCCTGATCGTGCTCTTCGTCTTATCGATTTTCGATCGCTGCTTCGAAGAACCAAGGCCAGACAGGGCGAGTCCAGCGACAATGGAGATAATCACCATCGTTACTAAGAGCTCGATGAGCGTGAACGCACGAGTTGCTTTTTCCGGGTGCGCGATTGTGGGGGCGGCCATTTGGATCACTGAGTGAGACTATCGATGTAGGCTTTTCGCGTACTCGGCCAGAAGTTGGAGAGGTCGTCTTCGGTGCCAAAAATCGCGTCTGCACCTGCGCATAGAATCTGGAAGGTCTCAGGATTTGCGAAGGGTCCAGAGTTCGTATAGGCACCGGTCACCGGCTGGGCAAAATAAGTGTTAGGTGGAATCACGTAAGAGTTTGAGTTAATTGAGTACGTGAAGGCAACGAACGGCCATGAATTGCCATAGTCGGCGCTATTGATGTAGATGAGAGGGCTGGCGGGCTTCGAAGAGGGGTAATAGATTCCCGAGTTAAGATCGAGTCTGCTCATGTCGAAATCATGGAGTTTTTTGCGATTACCAAGTGCGAGTGGTGCAGTGGGGTTATCGGAATACCCTGATAGCCAAAATGCGAGGGCATTTGACGGCGCGACGTAGGGAGGATTGCGAGTGCTCAAAAGGGTGTTCAATTCGCTCGTTATCACTGCGGTTGTTGATCGCGGATACAGCCTTGCAACGTGGCGACCAGCGAGGCCGGTGCCAGTGAGCGTTAGAGAGTCGTGGCACGGCGGAAAACTGCCGTACTCGTTCTTGTAGTTCATGATCGCCATGTGGAGCATGTCGATCTCCGCTTTGATCGCCGCGTTACGAGCGGTCGCCATTGCCCGCGAAGCGGCGACCGTGACAAGGCTGGCGAGCATCGCCAGGATCACAATCACGACGAGCAGTTCGACCAGGGTGAAGGCGGGGCGGGGCGAGGGAAGACGGCAAGTTAAAAACTCGCCTCCACGGGGGAAGGAGGCGGGGGGAGTAGGAATCCCGGCGCTCACGCTTAGGGCTTTTATGGAACCGACAGGCATCCCAGCGGTTGCGGCTAGCCGCGGTGTGGGGTGTGTGATTGTTTTCATGAAAGATCCTGGATCAGCTTGATCAGCGGGAGGAAGAGGGCAATCACGATGAAGCCCACCGCTCCACCAAGGAAAATGATCAACAAGGGCTCCATCAGGCTCGTCAGGCTTTCCGTGAGCACACTCACCTCCTCGTCATACGTGTCGGCCACCTTGTAAAGCATCGTGTCCAACTCGCCAGACTCCTCGCCCACGTCCACCATGTTGATCATCAGATCATCCACCACCGGCGTCTTGTATTTCGTGAAATACAAAAGCGCGCCAATGCCCGGCAGGAAGATCGTCCAGAAGAGGAGCGCCACCGCATTAAACGGCGGCACAGAATACTCCTTGAGCGGCTTCGCAATCGCATTGCCATCACGGATCGAATCCGACACCTTCTGAAACATCTCCTCAAACATCACATTGCCAGAGGTCGACTTCGTGATGTTGATCGCCTCCAGAATCGGCACGCCAGCACCCAGCAGCGTGCCCAACGTTCGCGCACTCCGCGACACGATGTTTTTCTCCACGAGCTGCCCGAAAATGATCACTTTCAGCGTGAAGAGATCCCAGCCCTTGCGGCCATACGGAATCTTCTTGATCCCCTTGATAAAGAGATTGAAGCCGAACGGAATCGCCGGAATCGCCCACCAGTAATTCACCGCCAGATTCGAGACATAGATAAGTGTCTCCGTCATCGGCGGCAGCGTGGAGCCGAAGTCGTCGAAGATCTTCTTAAACTGCGGCACGATCTTGATCATGATGAAGGTGAGGATGCCCACGGCCACGCTCACCACCACGATCGGATAGACCATCGCCCCCTTCACCTTCCGCCTGAGCGCCTCTGCCCGCTCCATGAATTCCGATAAGCGGCGGAGAATCACTTCGAGCGCACCGCCCGCCTCGCCCGCCCGGATCATGTTGACGTAGAGCCGATTAAACGCCTTCGGGCTCTTCGACATCGCCTCCGAAAGCGTCGACCCGCCCTCGATCTCCTCGCAGACGTCTTCCAGGCTGTATTTCAGACGGCCGGCCTTCTGCATGTTGGCCAGGATCTTCAGGCTCCGCAGGATCGGCAGGCCGGCGTCTTGCAGGATCGAGAGCTGGCGGGTGAAGAGCGTGAGTTCTTTGCCCTTCACCCCACCAAACACAAACCCACGATTCTTCTTCTTCCCACCAGCCGCGGCAGCCTTCTTGGCCTTGATCTTCGTGACCATGTAGCCCATCGACCGGATCGTCGACTGGGCCTCGGCCTCGGTGGCGGCGTCGACCGTATCACGGATCTCTTTCCCGGTCGTCGCGTCGATGGCTTCAAAGAGATAGGTGGGCATGATTGATGGGCAAGTTAAAAACTCGCCCCCACGGGGGAAGAAAACGTAGCACCACGGGGGACAAATACGGGTCTAACGGAAGGGAGGGTTTTAGGACGGGTTCTTGGGCAAGTTAAAAACTCGCCCCCACGGGGGAAGAAAACTTAGCACCACGGGGGACAGGGAACTTTCATTACGGGGGACGGGAGAGATTGGGTTATTAGGCTTCCAGGATCGTTTCGCGGATCACTTCCTCGGCGGTTGTCGAACCGTCGAATATTCCCACCATACCGGAATCACGGAGCGTGATCATGCCGCCACGACGGGCCACCTCCCGCAACTCCTCCGTCGAAGCATTGCGGATCACCATGTCGCGAATTTCGTCGGTCATGATCAGCAGCTCATACAGGCCCAGCCGGCCCTTGTAGCCGCTGTTGTGGCACTTGTCGCACCCACGGCCGCGGTAAAACTTCTTGCCGACCAATTGCTCGGTCGTCAGCTCCAGATCGGCCACCACCTCGGCATCCGGCACGATCTCTTCCTTGCAGTTGGTGCAGATCCGTCGCACCAGCCGCTGCGCCAGGATCGCCTCCACCGTGGCCGTGATCAGAAAGGGCGGCACGCCCATGTCGCGGAGCCGCGTGACCGTGGCCGGGGAATCGTTGGTGTGGAGCGTCGAAAACACCATGTGGCCCGTGAGCGCGGCCTGCACGGCAATCTCCGCCGTCTCCACGTCGCGAATCTCCCCCACCAGGATCCGATCGGGGTCCTGCCGCAGGATCGCCCGCAGACAGGCCGCGAACGTGTTGCCGATCTCCGCGTCGATCGGCACCTGCACAATCCCGTCGATGTCGTATTCCACGGGGTCTTCCGTGGTGATGAGCTTGTCTTCGACCTCGTTGAGCTCCGAAAGGGCCGAATAGAGCGTGGTCGTCTTCCCCGAGCCCGTCGGCCCGGTCACCAGCACAATCCCGTTGGGACGCTTGATCATCTCCCGGAACCGCCGCAGGATCCCAGGATCCATGCCCAGCTTGTCGAGATTCAGCGAGACCACGCCGCGGTCGAGCACCCGCATCACCACGCTCTCGCCGAAGAGCGTCGGCAACACGCTCACGCGGAGATCGACCGGATGGCCGCCGACCGTCAGCTCGATCCGGCCGTCTTGCGGCAGCCGCCGCTCGGCGATGTCGAGATTCGCCATCACCTTGATCCGGGTCGTGATCGCGAAGGCCAGATGCTTCGGCGGCGGCACCATCTCCTGCAAGACGCCGTCGGCCTTCAGCCGGATCCGAAACTCATGCTCGAAGGGCTCGAAATGGATGTCGCTGGCGCCGTCGCGAATCGCCATCAGCAGCACCATGTTAAGCAACTTGCGGACCGGCGCACTCTCGGCCAGCGCCTCCACGTCATCAAGCGCGATCGGCCCTTCTTTCAGAGCCGCCGCCTTCGCCGCCGCCTCCAGATCCTTGTCGCCCTCAAGCTGGTCGACGATCGATTCGACCGTGTCGGTCTCCGACGAATAATACTTCTCGATCGCCTTTTGAATCTCGGGCTCTGTCGTGACCTGAATGTGGATGTCGTAGCCGAGCAAGACCCGCAGCTCGTCGGCGATCTGGATCTTCTGCGGCTCCGCCGACGCGATCGTGAGCCGGTTGCCAACCAACTCCAGCGGCACGATCCGGTAGAGCTGCGCCATCGGCTCACTGACGATCTCGAGCACCTCGCCCCGCATCGGCCGGTCGGCCAGCTCGGCGACCGTCGTGCCCCATTGCTCGGCCAGCGCCTCGGCCAACTGCTCCTCTGTGACCATCGACATCGAGATGGCGATGCGGCCCAGCAGCTCCCCGCCGCGGGCGCGTTGCTCCTCCAGAATCTCTTCGAGCTGCTGCTCGTCGATGATGCCGAGGTCGATCAGGATTTGTCCGAGGCGTCGGAGTGCCATGGGTTAGTGGTCCTGGTCCCGTCGGGATTTCTTCGGGCCGTCGTCGAGCTCCTCGAAAATGCCCCGCTCGGCGTTGAAGATCCGCTGCATCAGATCGTCGGGAGCCTGCGATTTCGCCATCGCACTTTCCTTGGTGATCTTCTTCTCGTTCCAGAGCTTGAAGAGATGGTCGTCGAGTAGCTGCATGCCGAGCTTGGCACCCGTCTGGATCGACGAATTGATGCGGAAGGTCTTGTTTTCGCGGATCAGATTGCCGATGGCGGGCGTCACCACCAGGATCTCGTAGGCCGCCACCCGGCCGCCGCCGATCTTCGGGAGCAGGGTCTGCGACACCACGCCGATGATCGCCGTGGAGAGCTGCGTGCGAACCTGCTCCTGCTGGTTGGTCGGGAAGGCGTCGATGATGCGGTTGACCGTGCCCTGTGCGCTCGACGTGTGGAGCGTGCCGAAGACCACGTGGCCCGTCTCCGCCGCCGAGATCGCCGCCTCGATCGTCTCGAGGTCGCGAAGCTCGCCCACGAGGATGATGTCGGGGTCTTGTCGAAGCGCGCGACGGAGAGCCTCCGAGAAGCTCGTCACGTCGGTGCCGATCTCCCGCTGGTTGACCGTGCACCTCTTCGACTTGTGATAAAATTCGATCGGGTCTTCGATCGTGATGATGTGGTGATCGTGGGTCTCGTTGATGAAGTTGATCAGGCTCGCGAGCGTCGTGCTTTTGCCCGAGCCGGTGGGGCCCGTCACCAGAAACAGTCCGCGGGGCCGCTGGGCCATCTTCTTGCAGACTTCCGGCACGCCCAACTGCTCAGGCGTGAGCATTTTGTTGGGAATCTGCCGGAGCACCATCGCGATCGTGCCCTTCTGCTTGAACACGCTCACGCGAAAACGGGCCAGGTCTTTGAAGGCGAAGCCGAAGTCGCAGCCCCCCTTTTCGGCCAGCTCCGCCTGGCACCGCTCGGGGGTGATCGCCTTCATCAGGCCGTTGGTATCGTCGGCTGTCAGCACTTTGGTGTTTTGCGGCTTCATGCCGCCGTCCTGACGAAATACTGGCGGCAGGCCGACCGTGATGTGGATGTCGCTTACGCCCCCCTTCACGGCCGCCGTCAGCAGTTTGTCGATCTGGATCGTGCCCACCGCCGCCTTGGGCATGGCAAAGGCATCGTGGGAGGCTTGGCCTGCGGCCATCTCGGCGGGGGTGGGCTCATCGGGAACATCCAATTGGATGTCGAGCGGTGCCGAAGCCCGCGAAGCTGCCGGCTGGGCCGATTCGCTAGCCACGGCGGCCGATTCGCCGGCGGCTCGCAGCACCAGGACTTTAGTGCCCTGGATATCGAGCAGCGAGCCGGAATGGGTCCCTACGCTGGTGGAAAACGAAAACATCCGGGCATCCGCATCGGGCGGCATGACCGCGGCGGCGAAGGTGAGCACGTCTTCCGGGGCAAGCGGCTTGGTCTTCAGCGGCCGCATCTGATCGCCCACCTTCAGCATCGGCGCGTAGCCGCCCGAAAGCCGCACCTCCGTGGCACCATTGTCATGGGCCAACTGGAGCAGCCGCTCGATCTGGGCCTGCTGGGGAGATGTCGCCGTGCTCATGATGGAACCACCCAAAGATTTGCCGAAAGCCCAAAACCGAAAGCCCAAAACCGAAAGTCGAGTGCTGAAAATCAGGAACGACAGGCCGCAGAAGGCGACATGCCGCGGAAAGGGGGCGCAGCTCTTTTTGCCGGCATCGCTTTCTTATTTTCCGCTCGGCACGGGCCCCTGACAGCCGCCGACCAGACGTTCCTATTATGCGCTCCCGTTGCGAAAAAGGGAAAGCTTCGGCAGGGCGAGGGCGATGGTTTTTCCCAAAATGCCGGTCGGCGGCCGGAGAAGCCGCGGAACTGCCGGCCCAAACTCCGCCCGTCAACCGCCAGGGGCTGGCCGACGGCTCCGGAATTACCAACCGCCGGTGGGCCCGGTTTTTGTGGAAGTCTGGTATTCTGGAAGAAATGTCGGAAAAACCCTTCGCGGCCCCAGCTCAATTCCACCCCGCCGGCCCCCGCCACACGCTATGGATGTCGTCAATCACCGCGATACTGTCCCCTTCACCACGGTCGACGGATCGACCATCCGCGAATTGCTCGCCCATCGCAATTCGGCGATCCGGCAGCAGAGCCTCGCCGAGGCCCGGCTGGCGCCCGGGTGCGCGACCGTTCCGCACCACCACGCGGTGACGGAGGAGATCTACTACATCCTGACGGGCACCGCAGCGATGACCATGGGTGGCCACGCTGGCGCCGAAACCAGCGATACCGAGACCAGGGACGTCGGCCCCGGCGACGCGATCGCCATCCCGCCCGGCATCCGCCACACCATCCGCAACACCGGCGACACGGAGCTGGTGTTCCTCTGCACCTGCGCCCCCGGCTACGAACATACCGACACCTTCCTCGACCCTCCGCCCTCCGCCAGCTAGCCATGCCAGCACCCGACGCATTTTCCAACATCTTGCTCTCTGAGGGGGTCATCAGCGCCGAGCAGCTCGCCGAGGCGATGCGTGTGTCGGGAGCGGCTGGCACCAAGGTGCACGACGAGGTCATGAAGCTCGGCTACGCCCCCGCCGACAAGGTGATGGGGGCCCTCGGCAAAGCCTTTCGGCTCAAGGTCGTCGATCTGACGGGCATCGCCGTGCCGCAGGAGGTGGTTGAACTGTTGCCAGAGAGCGTGGCCCGCGAAAACACGCTCTTTCCCCTGGCGGAGGTGGGCAGCGGCCTGAGGCTGGCCACCAGCGATCCCACCGACATGGAACTGCAGGAGAAGCTCCGCTTCATCCTCAACCGCGACGTCGAAATGAGTCTTGCCCCGCGGCATCAGATCGTCGAGGCGATCAACCGCCACTACGGCCTCTCCGACGGCGAGAGCGCCGACTCGATGCTCCAGGAGTTCACCGACACGGCGATCGACTTCACCGAGACGGCCATCGAGCAGACTGCTGCGGCCGCGGCCGAGGAACAGTCGGACGCACCGGTGGTCAAGCTCTGCAGCCTGATCATCACCGAGGCGGTGCAGCTGCGGGCCAGCGACATCCACATCGAGCCCTTCGAAGACCGCATCCGGATCCGCTACCGCATCGACGGCCGCTTAGTCGAACGCGACAATCCGCCGCGGCGGCTGCTCGGTGCCATCCTCTCCCGCATCAAGATTCTCTCCAAACTCGACATCGCCGAACGCCGCCGCCCCCAGGACGGCCGGATCAAGCTCACCGCCGACGGCAAAGACTACGACTTGCGGGTGAGCGTGTTGCCGACCAATCACGGGCAGTCGGTCGTGATGCGGGTGCTCGACAAAGACAACATCCGCGTCGGCATCCGGCAGCTCGGGCTTTCCGAGCAGGACTTCCGGCAGTTTAAAACCCTGATCCGTCGGCCCAACGGCATCATCCTCGTCACCGGCCCGACGGGCTCGGGCAAGACGACCACGCTCTACGCATCGCTCAACGAGCTCAACCGGCCTGACACGAAGATCATCACCGCCGAAGATCCCGTCGAGTATTACCTGGCGGGCATCAACCAGGTGGAGATCAAGCACCAGATCGGCCTCGACTTCGCCCGCGTCATCCGCGCCATGCTGCGGCAGGCGCCCAACGTGATCCTTGTCGGCGAGATGCGGGACACGGAAACGGCACAGATGGGGATTCAGGCATCGCTCACGGGGCATCTCGTGTTTAGCACGCTCCACACCAACGACGCCCCCGGCGCCGTCACCCGCATGATCGACATGGGTGTGCCAGCTTATCTGGTCGCCTCGAGTGTGGTGGCGGTGCTGGCCCAACGGCTTGTGCGGGTGATCTGCCCGAAGTGCAAGCAGCCCCACCAGCCTCTCGACACGCAGCTCGAAGAAGCTGGCATCACGCAGGAGATGGCCAAGACCGCCACCTTCATGAAGGGCCGCGGCTGTGTCAATTGCCAGAAGTCGGGCTACAAGGGACGGCTTGGCATCTTCGAACTGATGGTGATGAACAACAAGATCCGCGAGCTGGCCTTCCAGGGGGCGGCCACGCAGGACATCCGCCGCGCAGCGGTGGCCTCGGGCATGAGCGTGATGTTTGAGGACGGCGTGCAGAAGGCGATGAGAGGCATCACGTCACTGGAAGAAGTCTTCCGGGTCTCGAAGAAGGCCGAATAGTGGCGGCAAGTTTTTAACGTGTCCGTGGCCCCCGCCCCCCGTGGCGGCAAGTTTGTAACTTGTCCGTGGCCCTGCCCCCCGTGGCGGCAAGTTTGTAACTTGTCCGTGGCCCTGCGAACCGGATTCCGCAAGTTAAAAACTCGCGGCCACAATTCAAAAACCCAGAGTCCACAATTCAAAAACCCAGAGTCCACAATTCAAAAACCCAGAGTCCACAATTCAAAAACCCAGAGTCCACAATTCAAAAACCCGGGCCACGCCCACCGTGTCCCCTGCCCCTCGTGGCGGCAAGTTTTCAACTTGTCCGTGTCCCCTCCGGAGCTGACTTCACGTGCGATGCCAGAAATGAAGCACCGCCGGGGGCACCTCGCGGGTATCCCACGAACCGGTCTCCGGCAACAACGCCGGATCAAACGACGTGTCGGCCTCGACCACCATCGTGCTGCCCACGGGCGCCGCCCGCATCATCACCTCGATCAATGACCGAAGCTCTCCCCAGCGTTCGCTAAAAAACGACCATGGCGGCGATACGAAAACCACCCAGGGAATGTCCGCCGGCAGAGGCGGCAGCCGCTTCGCCCACAGCAACACGTCGCCCGGCCGCACGTCCACCCGGTCTTCGAGCCCCAAGGCCCGCACCGAACGCCGCAAGACGTCGGCTGTCGGAAAATGCATCTCCGCCAGCACCCCCCGAACCGCCCCGCGGCTGACAGCCTCGAAGCCCAACGCCCCCGTGCCGGCGAAGAGATCGATCGCCACGGTTCCCTTGACGTCGATGCCCAGCAGGTTGAACAGGCTCTCACGCACCCGGTCTTTCATCGGCCTCGTGCGGGCGGCCGGGGTGAATTCAAGTGACCGTCTGCGGAGCTCACCGCCGATGATCCGCGGCGGGCTGGTGGCTTCGTCATCCCCCGTGGGAGGAGGAGACCGGTCGGGATTGCGTCGCTGACGGGGCATGGTGGAGGATTCCGTGGAACCGGTGAAACGTGTTATCGTACCCTGAGATGGGTGTGGTTTCTTGAGAAGGAGATACGTCGATGCTTCTGGGATGCATGCGGGCGGCAGGTGCTGCGTGGGTGGTGGCGGCAGGCGTCTGCCTGGCACAGGTGCCGGCGGTCGAAAGCCAGACCCCCGATCCGGCTACAGCCAAGGCGGAATTCGAGGCGGCCCGCAAGCAGGAAAAGAACCTGATCACCGAACTCACGCTCCTGCAGGCTGAATTTCAACAGCCGGCCGCCGACAAGAAGGCGGTGGCCGCGAAGTTTGAGTCGGCCCGCGACAGAATTCCGGCCACGAAGGATCGCCTGGAGGCAGCGGCCTTCGCGATGGCACTGGCCGACTCCACAAACGCCTCGGCCCGCGAACTCTGCGGCCTGGTCATCGCCTCCCGGCTGCAGGTGGACGACGCCACGGAGGCGCTCAGGCTCGCCACGCTTCTCGACAAGGCTGGCGCCGCCGACGGCAAGGTCGACATGATGGCCGCGGCCGCAGCGATGGTGCTCTCGCAACTCGACGAAGCCGCCACTTGGCTCACGAAGGCGGAGAGCAACGGCATTCAAAAGCCGAAGGTTGCCGAACTGCGGGCCAGCATTGAGGACGAACGCCCCAAGGTGGAGGCGGAAATGGCGAAGCGGAAGGCCGACGCCGCCGCAAACGACCGTCCGCGGGTGACGATCACCACCTCGAAGGGCGACATCGTGGTGGAACTCTTTGAAGACGACGCTCCCAACACGGTGGCCAACTTTGTCAGCCTCGTGGAGAAGGGCTTCTACGACGGCACGCCCTTCCATCGCGTCATCGCCGGCTTCATGGCCCAGGGGGGCGATCCGACCGGCACC
>Ga0247833_1004075_pt1 | contig 18644 bp, 14 predicted proteins | sample LaCruzMarch2015__7_FD_187117 | JGI IMG/M metagenome (GOLD analysis project Ga0247833, IMG submission 187117) | Freshwater microbial communities from meromictic Lake La Cruz, Castile-La Mancha, Spain - LaCruzMarch2015_8m | ecosystem: Environmental > Aquatic > Freshwater > Lake | place: Spain... | reverse complement strand
TTTCGGCACGGCCAACTTGGGCGACAACCTTCTCGGTGTCTCGGCCAACACGCCACTAATGGCCGGCACTTACACGGTGCGGGCCCAGCAACTCGGTGCCGCAACCTCCTATCAGCTTGATCTCACGATCGTTCCCGAGCCGTCGACTTATGCGTTGCTCCTCATGACCGGCGCGGGTGCGCTGTGGTGGGCGAGGAGACGGCGGTAGGTTGGTGAAGAGTTTGTCATGGCTTTTGCCCAAACCTTCAGCTGGTCATATGGTCGGGGGTATCGACGATCAACGCTTTAGGCTACCCCCTCCGCCGCCCCCTTGGTGGCCTGGCGGTCAGCCGGCGGATTGCTTTGGAAGGTCGGTGATGTTGGCTGAGCGCTCGGAGAAGCTGATGCGCTGGTCGGTGTCGGCTTGGTGATCCACGGCAGGCTTTGTTGACTTCGTTTCCTTCTGTTTACAATCTGTCAGCTCTCGCCGGCGTGGTGGAATGGCAGACACATCGGACTTAAAATCCGAAGGGGTGAAAACCCCGTGTGGGTTCGAGTCCCGCCGCCGGCAGCCTTTCCGGCACGAAAAAACCCGCGGGTTGGCCGCGGGTTTTCGTGAAGTGAGACCGGGTTAAGCGACGTGCTGCGCTTTGTTTTGGCAGGACGAGTTGATCGGGACTTCGACCGGAGCTTCGCTGCGTTGGATGCGGTCGTTGGCCACCAGCCAGTTTTCCAGGTCTTCGCCGCTGATGTCGGGGAGCATCTGACCGTCGACCACGAGGCAAGGGGATAGTCTTTGCCCGCTGCGCTGTTCCATTTCGGCGCGGAATTCGGGGTTCTTAAGGATGTCCTTCTCTTCGTAAGGGAGGCCGTATTTGGCCAGGATGGCGCGGACGCCGTTGCTCCAGCCGCAGCTGGTCTTGAGATAAGCGGTGATTTCCATGAAGTGCAAAGTTGCGCGGGCGGCGTTGGATGTCAACGCCGCCCGTGCGGTGAACCTTATTTCTTTTTGCCTTCGCCCGGACGGTATTCGTCCAGCTCGGCGGCCTCGAAGGCCTTGGCCAGTCCGACCATTTCTTCGCCGGAGCGCATGGTGGTTTCCATCGCCTCGGACTCCTTGCGGAGGGCTTCTTCGCTGTAGTTGGCGGCTTTGATCGAAAGGCCGATGCGGCGTTCGACCTTGTCGACCTTGATGACGCGGGCTTCCACCTCGTCGCCGACCTTGATCACGTCTTTGACTTTGGCCACATGCCCCTCACTCAGTTGCGAGATGTGGACCAGGCCGTCGATGTCGTGGTCGAGGGAAACAAACGCGCCGAAGTTGGCCAGCTTGGTGACTTTGCCTTTGACCAAGTCGCCGATCTTGTAGAGGCGGTCGATTTCCTTCCACGGATCTCCGTCGAGTTGTTTGATCCCGAGCGCGATGCGCTGGTTGGCTTTGTCGATATCGATGACCACGGCGTCGATCTCGTCGTTCTTTTTGAGGATTTCGCTCGGGTGGTTGATTTTGCGGGTCCAGCTGAGATCGGAGACGTGGACCATGCCGTCGATGCCTTCCTCGAGTTCGACGAAGGCGCCGTAGGCGGTCATGTTGCGGACCTTGCCCTTGACCTGCTTGCCGATGATATAGCGCTGCTCGATCTCGTCCCAAGGATTGGGCTCGAGTTGGCGCACGCCGAGGGAGATTTTCTGCTCTTCTTTGTTGACGCCGAGCACGATGGCTTCGATTTCCTGACCGGCGGCCAGGACATCAGCGGGACGTGTGATGCGCTTGGTCCAGGAAAGTTCGGAGACGTGGATGAGGCCTTCGACCCCGGACTCAATCTCCACAAACGCGCCATAGGGCACGAGGTTGGTCACTTTGCCTTTGACCTTGGTGCCGGTCGGGAAGCGTTCCTCGATTTTGTCCCACGGATTGTCCGTGGTTTGCTTGAGGCCGAGGGAGACGCGCTCCTTGTCCTTGTTGATTTCGAGGACCTGCAGTTCGATTTCCTGGCCGACCTTGAGCAACTCGCTCGGATGGGTCAGGCGGCCCCACGTCATGTCGGTGATGTGGAGGAGGCCGTCCATGCCGCCGAGGTCGACGAAGGCGCCGAAATCGGTGAGGTTTTTCACCGTGCCGGTCACGACGGAACCGACCTCGGTGCTGGACATGAATTCCTGGCGTTTCTCGCTGCGTTCCTGCTCGATGAGTTCGCGGCGGCTGAGCACGACATTGCGGCGCTCGTCGCTCAGTTTGACAATCTTGAAATCGTAGGTGTTGCCGACGAACTGGTTGAGGTCCTTCGGCGGGATGATGTCGATCTGGGAGGAGGGGAGGAAGGCCTCCACGCCGATGTTGACCAAAAGGCCTCCTTTGACCACGGCCTTGACCCGGCCCTTGATGATACCTTCTTTTTCGAAGACCGCGCTGATTTTGTCCCAGTTCTGGCGGTAAGCGGCTTTTTCTTTGGAGAGAATGACCATGCCCTCGTCGTTTTCGAGACGGACGAGCAGGACTTCGATTTCGTCACCGACGGCGACCTCGGTGGGATCGTCGAACTCGACAGAGGGGATGGTGCCCTCGGATTTGTAGCCGATGTCGACCAGAAATTCGCGCGGGCGAACCTCCAGGATGCGGCCTTTGACAATACTGCCTTCTTTGAAGTGTTTGGTCGCCTTGGCGATCAGTTCTTGGACTTGCGTCATAATATGGGGCCTGCGCCGACGGCACAGGGTCTTTTTCTATGGATACCTCGGTTCCGGTTTCGGTTGCTGCTTCGTGGTCGGTGGTCCTTGGCGGGGCCGATCGAAACAGTCGAAAATAATGGCACGAGGCGCGGGTTAGAGGCAAGGGGGAAATGGGGAGACGCGAATTCGGCCAGATCCCAAGGTTTTTCAGCCAACAAAGATTGAGGAGCACACGTTCCGGGCAGGGACATCGATTTTTTGGCCGGGGAGTCTGCCGCTGGTCGGCCACGGACCCTTTGCGCCGCGGCGGGCCGGACAGCTGCCAATTGCAGGCTCGACCGTCTTGGCGCGCCCACCGATAGTGGATAAAAGACGATCGGAATGGTCATTCGGGACGTGTCGAACGGCACCGAAGATGATATATTGGACTACTGTACATTCTGCCTGCCTTGCCACTTCGCTCCAAAGCTGACCACCTCCATGGACCATTCCTCCGTTATTGAATCCACCGAACTTCTCTGGTTCTGCCTCAAGACGCAGCCCAAGCACGAGAAACTCGCCGCGCAACTCCTGCGCGCCCAGGCGGACCTTGAGGTCTTTTCACCCTTGCTCCGCTTCCAGAGGGTCACGGTGAGCGGCAAAAAGTGGTTCGAGGAAGCGCTCTTTCCGGGATACATTTTCGCCCGCTTCCCTTACTGCACGCATGCCCGTCTGGTGGCTTCCTCCATAGGGGTTACCAAGGTCGTCGGCTTCGGCGGGCAACCCGCGGTGGTGGAGGACAACATTATCGGGGAGCTCCGCCAGTTTGCCCGCGACAATGAGGTCGTCCAAGTTTCCTCCGAGGTGGTGCCCGGGGACGAAGTAACCGTCCTCGATGGGCCCTTCAAAGGCCTGCGTGCCGTGGTCACCCGCGTCATGCCGGCCAAGGAACGGGTTGCGGTGCTGCTCGATTTGCTCGGGACTCAGCGCGAGGTCGAGGTCACTCTCGGACGCGTCGTGCCCGGCAAGGTGCACCCGTTTGCGGGACGACCCGCGGCGGCGGGCAAGTAAAAATTTCTATCACGCAGTCTGAACAATCTGCTGCTGCCGGGTCATGGAGTCCTCTCCGCGGCCAAGGGCGGCAGCTTGCCTGAATCCACCCACATGATCTTCGACGACCAAAACCCGCCCGTCCCGCCATCCGGCTCCTCCCAACCCTCCCACCATCGCCGGCGCCGTTCCTCGTCCGGGTCTGAATCCTCCGGACGCCGGCGAAGCGGCAGCAGCTCCTCGTTTCGCGAGGCTGTGCGCTTGGATGACCCGCCGCGGTCCCGCACGGATGGAAATGCCAAGGCTTGGCTCTGGGTGCTGGGTTTGCTTTTGGTCGCCACGCTCGGTTTCACCTGGTTCTTGCAGCAAGGGCGTCCGGCATCCCGGCCGCTCCAAGGGGAAGCACCGAGCACCAAGCTGGCGCCCTTCATCGACCCGATTCTCGCGCCGCTCGAAACCGGGGTCACGGGATATAGCAACGAAGGCCTCGCCGATTTGCAGTCCGAATTCCGCCTCGAAGGAGAAAAGACCAGTCCTGATGATCGTGAAGTCTACGGCACCGCCGCAACCATGGCGCAAATTCTGCAGGAGGCGCTTGAGGATCGAGAGCGCCACATGCAGCGGCTGGTCAAACTTGGTGTTCCGCTCGTGGGCATGCTCCCCGACCGGCAAGCCCGCACCGATCTCCCCGAGACCGAACGCCGCCGGCTCGAGCTGGCGGTGGCGGTCAGCTGGCAACGTAACTCCGGCACCTACCGCAACCGTGTCGAGGAACTCTGGTATCGTCTCCTCCGCTCGGAGCAAGGCCGCTTCCGCCTCGGATCCGCCCCGCAGTCCATGATGCCGGAAATTCCATCCTCGCTTGAGGATGGTGTTCCGCCTCCTGCCTCCGTAGAAACAGAAAAACCATGAAAATCGTCATACTCTGCGGCGGTCTGGGCACACGCCTGCGCGAGGAAACGGAGTTCCGTCCCAAGCCCATGGTGCCGGTCGGCGGACGTCCGATCCTCTGGCACATCATGAAAAATTATGCGGCACAGGGACACAAAGAATTCATCCTCTGCCTCGGCTACAAAGGTGAAGTCATTCGCGACTTTTTCCGCAATTACCAGTGGAACACCAGTGATGTGACCCTAAAACTTAGCAGTGTGCCGGAGGTCGAATACCACACCCAGCACGACGAGGAAGATTGGACGGTCACGCTCCTCGAAACGGGCGAAGACACCATGACAGGAGGCCGCCTGAAGCGCGCCTTGCCTTATGTTGGCGATGGAACGTTCCTTTTCACCTACGGCGACGGTTTGGCCAATATCGACATCAACGCTTCTCTTGCGCAACACCGCGGCAGCGGATGTCTTGCCACCATCACGGCTGTGCGTCCGGCGGGCCGGTTCGGGGACATCGTCATCGACAAAGGAATTGTCACCCGCTTTCACGAGAAGACGGCCGCGGCGGCCACGCCGATCAACGGCGGCTTTATGGTTCTTGAGCCCGGGGTCGGGGCGTATTTGGCCGGAGACGACTGCACATTTGAAACCGACGCCCTCCCGCAGCTCGCCCGCGAAGGCAAAATGGGCGCTCACGAGCACGACGGTTTCTGGCAGTGTATGGACACGTTTCGCGAGCAGATGCTCCTCGAGGACCTCTGGAAGAGCGGACGCGCTCCTTGGAAAAACTGGTAGGCGGTCCTCCGCGTCCCACCATACATCATTTTGAAAAGTCTTGGCCGCACTTACGCGGGGCTTCCCGTCCTTGTCACCGGTCACACCGGATTCAAGGGCAGTTGGCTCAGCGAATGGTTGCTCCTGCTCGGCGCCGAAGTTCACGGCCTCGCCCTCGAACCCGACACCGATCCGTCGCTCTTCCGCCAACTCGGACTGGCCAAGCGCCTCCATCACATGGTTGCCGACATCCGTGATCAGGAAGCCGTCCGCGCCGCCTTCGCCGCCGCGCGCCCGCACGTCGTCTTCCATCTCGCCGCGCAACCGCTCGTTCGCCGTTCCTATCAGCAACCGCAGGAAACCTTCGCGACCAACGTCATGGGTACCTCTCACGTCCTCGACGGCGTGCGCACCTGTGATCATCCCTGTGTCGCGGTTGTGGTCGCCTCGGACAAGTGCTACGAGAATCTCGAAGGCGGTCGCGACTACAGCGAGGGCGATGCGCTCGGCGGACACGACTGCTACAGCGCATCGAAAGCCGCCGCGGAAATCGTCACGTCCGCTTACCGCCGCTCGTTCTTCCTCAATGACCCCGGCAAACGCATTGCGTCCGCCCGCGCTGGCAATGTTATCGGCGGCGGTGATTGGGCCGAGGACCGCATCGTTCCCGATTGCATCCGCCATCTCCAGCGTGGCGAACCGATCTCCGTGCGCAACCCGCACGCCACGCGGCCGTGGCAGCATGTCCTCGAACCGCTCGGCGGCTATCTCGAACTCGCTTCGCGTTTGCTCGAAGGTCCAATCCCAGGCGAGGGGAGTCCTAATGATGCCGCTTATGCCGCCTTCAACTTCGGCCCGGGTCCGGAATCCGAGCGCAGCGTGCAAGATCTCGTCGAAGAAGTGCTCAAGTCCTGGTCCGGCGCATGGGAAAACAAAAGCGATCCCTCCGCCCCGCACGAAGCGAACCGCCTCAGCCTCGATATCTCCAAAGCTGCCCGCGTTCTCGATTGGCATCCGCGCTGGGACTTCGCCCGCACTATCCTCGAAACCGTCGATTGGTATCGTGCGGCCGCCGACTGCCAATCATCCACCGATTTCCAAAACCTGACTCATCGTCAAATCACCCTTTATCCGGCTTCCTCCTCCAATGCCTGACCCTGCCGATTTGAAACGCGAAATCCTGCGCCTCACGCGGGAGTATTCGCAGTTAGTTCACCGCTCGAACCTCCCCGGGGACTCCCGCGATGTTTCCTTTGTTGGCGGAACGGATACCTTGCCTTATGCGGGAAGAGTATTCGACGCCGACGAAGTGGAGGCCGCGGTGTCGGCCACACTCGACTTCTGGCTTACCCTTGGACCGGAAGGTGACGCTTTCGAGAAGGAGTTGGCCGCGTTCCTCGGCATCAAGAAGTCGATCTTAGTCAACTCAGGTTCCTCGGCCAACCTGCTCGCCTTTTCGGCTCTGACCAGCCACAAGCTCGGCGACCGCCGCATCCGGCCTGGTGACGAAGTCATCACGGCGGCCGCAGGGTTCCCCACGACCGTGGCACCTATCGTGCAAAACGGCTGTGTTCCCGTCTTCGTCGATGTCGATCCGATCACGCTCAATGCCCGTGTTGACCAGTTGGAGGAAGCTTATAAGCCCGGAAAAACCAAAGCAGTCTTCATGGCGCACACTTTGGGCAACCCGTTCGATTTGGCTGCGGTCACCGATTTCTGCCGTCGTCACAATCTTTGGCTCATCGAGGACAATTGCGACGCGCTCGGCTCGACCTATGACGGCAAACTCACCGGCACCTTCGGTGATCTGTCCTCGCAGTCCTTTTATCCGCCGCACCACCTCACCATGGGCGAGGGGGGAGCGGTCAGCGTGGTGCGCGAGATGTTGCTCAAGACGCTCGTGGAAAGTTTCCGCGATTGGGGCCGTGACTGCTGGTGCGCCAGCGGCCATGACAACACCTGCAACAAACGCTTCGGGTGGAAACTCGGCGAACTTCCCGAGGGCTACGACCACAAATACATTTACAGCCACTTGGGCTACAACCTGAAGCCGCTCGATCCGCAGGCCGCCATCGGTCGTGTGCAGATGCGCAAGCTCCCGTCCTTCATCGAAGCTCGCAAAGCCAATTGGCAGTTCCTGCGTGCGGCACTCGATGACCTCGGAGACTATTTCGACTTCCAGTTGCCCACCCACGCCGCTGGATGGAGCGAAGACGGTTTCGTTTGGGACAAGAGCGGAAACGCCTCCGATCCGTCATGGTTCGGATTCCTGCTTTTGGTCAAACCGGACGCACCATTCACCCGCACCGAGCTTGCGCGGCATCTTGACGAACGCCGCATCGGCAACCGCATGCTCTTTGGTGGTAACTTGGTGCGCCAACTCGCCTTCGTTCAGCTCAAGAAAGACAACCCAGCATCCATGCGCGTGATCGGCGATATGAGCGGAGCGGACCGCATAATGAACGATGCGCTCTTCGTTGGCACGTATCCGGGGCTGTCGACCTCCATGCTTGAATACATGGTGTCTGAAATAACTGTATTCGCCACCTCCAAACCTCGCGCCTGAAACATGGCTGAAGCCAAGAGCGTAAAACCCCTCCCTGTCGAGGACCTCGAGCATGTCCTGGCGCATACGCGGGAGCTGTGGAACGAAGCGAAAGGGGCTTCGTTCTTTATCACGGGCGGAACGGGTTTTTTTGGCATGTGGCTACTGGAGTCCTTTGCGCATATCAACGATGTGCTTGGTCTGGGCATGCGTGCCACAGTAATAACCCGCGATCCCGAGCGCTTTGCCGCCAAAGCCCCGCATCTTGCGCAACGGAAAGATCTGCATTTTGTCGCTGGTGATATTCGCACCTTCACTTTTCCGGCGGGCGAGTTTCGCTATGTGGTGCATGGCGCGACAACGTCCGGTGCTCCGGTAGCAAATCTCGAAATGCTCGAGACCATCATCGATGGAACGCGCCGCGTCCTCGACTTCGCCTCGAAACACGGCACGACAAAGTTTCTCTACATCAGCTCGGGTGCGGTCTATGGCAAGCAACCCGACGATCTCAGCCACATCCCGGAAGACTATCACGGCGCTCCCGACCCACTCGTCCCGAACTCCGCTTACGGCGAAGGCAAGCGGGTGGGGGAGTTGCTGAGTGTTTTGCAATCAAAGCAGTCCGGCTTCGAAGCCAAGATCGCCCGCTGCTTCGCCTTCATTGGGCCTCATCTCCCGCTCGACGCGCATTTCGCCGCGGGCAACTTCATCCGCGACGCCATCGCGGGCGGTCCCATCGTGGTGAAAGGCGACGGCAAATCCGTCCGCTCCTACCTCTATGCTTCCGATCTTGCCGGGTGGCTCTGGGCGATCCTTTTCCAAGGACGATCTGGCGCGGCCTACAACGTCGGCTCGGAGGAAGTAATTACCGTAGCGGGACTGGCGCAGTTGGTTGCAAGTTCGCTCCGCTGCTCTGTGGAGTTTGCAGGTTCACCCGATGGCCTGCTCTCTACTCGCTATGTTCCATCTGCTCAACAGAGCCAAAAGAGCCTGCTTCTCAGCGCCGAAGTTGGCTGCAATGACGCACTGTTGAAAACGGCTGACTGGCTTCTCAAGCGATGACCAAGAAAAGCTCGCTTAGGTCTTGCCCGATTTGCGGCTGCCGTGTGGTGCATTGTCTCCATAGGCAATCTTTTGCGCTTGGCGAGGAACACCCAGTAGGATCTGGCTACGATGTGGTCTCCTGTTCGGCGTGCGGTTTTGCTTTTGCAGATACCGCGGCAAAGCAGGCTGACTTCGATCGTCTTTACAGCGAAGAGTCTAAGTATGCGGACAGCGCGACTTCGACCGGAGCCGGATCTGCCGACTGGGACGTTTCCAGACTGCGCCGCGTGGCCTCCGACATTCGTGAGTTTGTGGGTTCTAGCGATGGCCTTATTGCGGATATTGGCTGCGCCAATGGAGGTCTCCTCAAGGAGCTCAAGCAGCTCGGCTTTCAGGAGCTTTTGGGTGTCGATCCAAGCGCTACATGCGTTCACAATGCCGAGGCTGCCTCCGGGGTCCAAGCTGTGGTGGGCTCCCTGTTTGATTTGGGTTCTCTGCCCGATGCCAGCCTCGGGGGAGCTATCCTTTCGCACGTGCTAGAGCACGTTTGCGATCTGCAAGGCGCTATAACCGCACTCGACAAGAAATTGGCTTCAGGAGCGTGGCTTTACATCGAGGTGCCAGACGCACTGCGCTACAAGGAATTGCTTTGCTCTCCGTTTCAAGATTTCAACACAGAGCATATCAATCATTTTTCCGTGCATTGCTTGGAGAATTTTGTCGGGTTGCATGGCTTCGTTGCGGATCGCAGCGGCCAAAAAGAAATTTTCGCGGCGAGGAATATCCCTTACCCTGCTGCCTTTGTTTTTGCGCGGAAGACAGGGGAACGGAAGCCGCTAACTCCCGATTCAGAACTTGAGGCAAGCTTGCGCGATTACGTCAGTGCTTCGGGTAAGATGATGCAGGTAGTCAGTGCGCGGATTGACGGGATCCTCAACGCGGGGCAGCCGCTTGTTGTTTGGGGGACTGGCCAGCTTGCTCTTAAGTTACTGTCCGATACCTCACTAAAGGATGCCAATATCGCAGCTTTCGTGGATTCAAACCCCATTCATCAGGGCAAAACGCTCAGGGGTATCGGGATTATCTCTCCGGATGCTCTCAAAGAAATACCATATCCGATACTTATTGCGTCCTTGGTCAATGTGGATTCCATTCAAGCCGCTGTCGATTCGTTGGGACTGACGAATCCAGTGCTTGCGCTTACCTGAACTGGGGAATCGAGATCATCATCTGATGCGGGTCGCTGACTATATTTGCCAATATCTTGCCGACAGAGGTGTTCGGCATGTGTTTTTAGTGACTGGGGGGGGCGCTATGCATCTCAACGATGCCATCGGTCGCGAGAAGCGTATTGAATACATCTGCAACCACCACGAGCAGGCTTGTGCCATGGCGGCGGAGGGCTATGCGCGCGTGACTGGTGGCATCGGCGTAGTCAATGTCACGACGGGTCCTGGCGGCATCAACGCTCTCAACGGCGTGTTTGGTGCGTTTACGGACTCGATCCCCATGCTGGTTATCTCCGGTCAGGTAAAGAGGGAGACGTGCCTGCGAACGCACGGACTCATGGGCAAGCTGCGTCAACTCGGCGACCAAGAAGTCGATATTGTGTCGATGGTTCACAATATCACCAAATACGCCGCGATGGTCACCGATCCGGCATCCATCCGATATCATCTTGAGCGCGCATTCTACCTCGCCTCCCATGGGCGCCCAGGGCCTTGCTGGCTTGATATCCCGGTCGATGTTCAGGCTGCCGACATAGATCCAGCAACCTTGCAAGGCTACGATCCTGACGATGATGCGACCGACAACGACGAGGCTAAGCTTCAAGGCATCTGCGGCACCATCATCAAGAAGTTAGCCGAAGCGAAACGACCAGTGATAATGGCTGGAAGTGGCGTCCGTGTGTCTAAAGCGGTGGATGTTTTCCAGCGGGTAACTCAGAAGCTCGGAATCCCAGTCACCACGGCATGGGCGCATGACATCATCGCATCTTCCAATCCACTGTTTTGCGGGCGTCCCGGAAGTATCGGTGACCGTTACGGCAACTTCACTGTGCAGAACAGCGACCTTCTGCTTGTCATTGGCTCTAGGCTAAACATCCGTCAGGTCAGCTATAATTGGAACTTCTTCGCGCGTGACGCATTCAAGATCCAAGTTGATGTAGATCGCGCGGAACTCGAAAAGCCGATGGTAAAGCCCGACATGCCAGTGTGCGCTGACGCAAACAAGTTTCTCAAGGAGATGGAAGCCCAGTTGGGCGACTGGCGCTCCTCTTCCGCGCATCGGAAATGGCTCACATGGTGCCAAGCACGAAAATACCGCTACCCGGTGTTTGATCCTGCAGGGCAAATTTCAGGTGGCTCGGAAATCAACCCGTATCACTTCGCGCATGTTCTTTTTGAGGAACTTGCTGCGGATGACGTTATCGCTTGCGGCGATGCAACGGCAACGATCGTCACATTTCAATGCGCCAACATCAAAATGGGCCAAAGGCTGCTTTCCAATTCGGGAGCCGCATCAATGGGTCACGACTTGCCATCCGCAATTGGTGCCGCAGTGGCCCGGGATGGCAAGCGCGTCATCTGCCTCGCCGGCGACGGCAGCTTGCAAATGAACATTCAAGAACTTCAGACTGTGGCGCACCATCGCTGGCCAATTAAAATATTTGTCCTCAACAATGGTGGTTACCTCTCGATCCGGCAGACACAAACGAATTTTTTTGGTCTGCAAGTTGGTGCGACGGCCGAAAGTGGTGTTTCCTTTCCCGATCATGTGAAGGTGGCTCGGGCTTACGGCATAAATGCCACACGGCTCGAAGGTCCAGATTTTGTGACCGAACTCCGTCGCGTGCTCGAATCCGATGAGCCGGAGATTTGCGAGGTAATGCTGGATCGAAATCAAGTCTTCGAGCCGAAGCTCACCTCGCGTCGATTGTCAAACGGGCGCATGGCGTCATCGCCGCTCGAGGACATGGCTCCGTTTTTGAGCAGGGATGAACTCCGAGAAAATATGCTGGTGCGGCTGGTGGAGAATTAAGGGCAATGGATCTTGAGTCAGCCAAGCGCAGGCTTTCGGAATTGTTCAAAAAGCATTGTGCTCCCACTATGCCCGAGCCCGGCACCCCGCTCGCGGTCTATGGTGCAGGAAGCTGTGGACGCGACGCCCTTCATGTGTTGAAAAGGAGTGGTTACAGGGTAGTAGCTGTTCTTGATGCGAGATTTGCGGCCATCGGCTCAGTTGAAGGAGTTCCATGCCTTGAGCCAACGAGCGCTGAAGCGATCAAGTTAGCACGCTCTGGAGTTCCTATTCTGGTCGCTGTCTTCAACTTTTCGGCAGACACTGGAGTAATCGATGAGGCCTTGCGAAACATTGGCTTTGCGCAGGTGCTGCCTTACTCCACGCTTTTTGAGGCTTTTCCCGACCGGCTGAAGTCAAACTTTTGGCTCGCCGCTCGGTATTTTTGGGAAAGCCACAAACAAGATCTGGAGCACGGGCTTGAGCTTTGGGATGACGACGCAAGCAGGCGGATTTACCTCAAGCTCGTGGAATTGCGCCTCAGCGGCAATTTCCAACTGCTTCGCACGCCTGACCTTAAGCATCAGTATTTTCCGGTGGACATCATCCCGCCACGCCAACCGTTGCGCTTTGTGGATGGTGGTGCCTTTAATGGGGATACGATGTCGGCGATTCGTAGATTTGAAGTCGAGCGCATCGCCGGATTCGAGCCGGATCCAGTCAATTTTTCTGCTCTTTGCCATTGGGTGGAGGAAAACAACCTAGGTGCAAAGACTGAGCTGTTTCAGTGCGGGCTCGGTGCGAAAAGCGATAAGCGTAGGTTTCAACAAAGTGGAAATGCGAGCAGTGCGTTCAGCGAGAAAGGCCAAACAATGACCGTCATTGTTGCTATGGACGAGGTGTTGGAGGGCTTTGCGCCGACGTTCATTAAGCTAGATATTGAAGGGGCAGAAATTGAAGCGTTGAAAGGTGGTGAAGCGTTGATTCGCAAGCACCGGCCGCGCATTGCTGCCTGCGTTTACCATTTGCCTGCTCATTTGTGGGAAGTGCCGCTTCTGCTGCGTGATCTGCTGCCGTCGCATTCACTGCTTTTGCGCTATCACGGTTTCAACGGGTTTGATGCAGTTGCCTATGCGATCGAGCCATGAAGAACATTATATTCGACCTTGATGGTACTCTGGTTGATTCGCTGCCGGGTATTGAGCGGTCGGCGCGGGTGGCCATCGCGAAGGTGCTGCCCGAAGCAGCGGTGCCCGATTTGAGAGCGGTTATCGGGCCGCCGATCACCGCGATGTTTGCCGGGCTCTGGCCTGAAATGCCGCGGGAGAAAATGGAGCGCTTAGTGGAGGGATTTCGTGCGCATTATAACGCCGAGGGTTGCCTTAGCTCGACGCCATTTCCCAGAGTTCCGGAGACGCTCGCGCGGCTTTACTCCTTTGGTTGGCGCTTGTTCGTGCTGACCAACAAGCCGGAAGCGCCTGCGCGAAGGATTCTTGATCACCTCGGCCTTGCGGTGTTTTTTACTGGCATGATGACCCCGGATTCTGTCGAACCGCCGTTTCTTTCGAAGCCAGATGGCGCGCGTTTGCTGGCGGAAAAGTTCAATATCGGACCCGGCGAAGCCGCCTTGGTCGGGGACGGTGCTGACGACGCGGCTTCAGCGAAAGCGTGCGACTTCCTTTTCATCGCTGCGGCTTACGGCTACGGCGCGGCAGCTGGGGCCTCCGCCCTCCGGGTAGAAAAGTTTTCCGAAATCGAAAGTCTTCTGCTTTAACTTACGCAATGGCTCCCATCATCCAGCGAGACTTCTTTGAAGAACTCTTCGTCCTCGAGATGGCCAACAACCACTGGGGCAAGGTGGAGCGGGGGCTGAAGATTATCGCTGACTTCTCGCGGATCGTCCGGTTCAACAACATCCGGGCGACTATCAAGCTCCAGTTTCGTGACGTGGATAACTTCATTCACAAAGATTTCCGCAGTCGGATGGACATCCGCTACATCAAGAAGACCATCGACACTCAGATGCCTAAGGAGGATCTCGCCGTGCTGGTTGATGCGATCCGCAAAGCTGGATGCATCCCAAGTGCGACGCCGTTTGACGAGGCCTCAGTAGACCTATGCGAGGAGTTGGAGGTTCCGCTCATCAAACTCGCCAGTTCGGACATAAACGACTGGTTTCTCATAGAACGCATCGCTAGATCCAACAAGCCAGTTATCGCATCATCTGGCGGTTCATCGGTGAAGGACACTGATGACCTTGTGACTTTTTTCGCCAACCGGAGTATTCCATTAGCTCTTAATCATTGCGTATCGCTTTACCCGACAGAGGGTCGTGATCTTCAACTTAATCAGATTGACTATCTGCGCGCTCGTTATCCGCACACCACGATCGGATTTTCTACGCACGAATATCACGATTGGGAAACAAGCCTCGCCATCGCTTATGCGAAGGGAGCACGCACGTTCGAGCGACACATCGACATCGAATCGGAAGGAACGCAAGTCTCGCCTTACTGCACATTGCCTCATCAAGCCGACGTGTGGTTCAAGGCCTTTCGACGGGTCAAGTCAATGTGTGGGCATCCTGGGACAGTGAAGCGCACGCCATCGGATGCCGAGATTAAGTATTTAGATGCTTTGGTGCGCGGGGTTTACGCTAAGCGAGACTTGAAGGCGGGACAATCTCTGCGAGAGGAGGACCTCTATCTCGCCATACCGCTTCAGAAAGGGCAGTTGTCTTGCCGTGAAATCATGCGTGGGCAGGTGCTGTTGAAAGACGTGACAAAAGACCAAGCGGTCATGGTTGATCAAGTGGATAGCCCCTACGCTTATGATGAGGAGCTGAAACGGCTGATTTATGAGCGCGGAATTTGAGACGCCCTCGGATGCGCGTCCGCTGTTGAGTGTTGTTACCGGCTGTTTCAACGAGGCCGAAAGCATCGGGGAGCTTGTGGAGCGGGTTGAGTCTGTCTTCACATCCTTGCCGCAATACCGCCACGAGATCGTCATCATCGACAACGCTTCAACCGACGGAACCCAAGACATTCTGCGCCGACTCGCGGGAAGCAATCGGCACGTGAAGGTTATTCTGAACGCCCGCAACTTCGGGCACATCAGATCTCCCTTCCATGGCCTTCTGCAGGCGGATGGTGCAGCGGTCATTTGCATGGCGAGTGATCTTCAGGATCCACCTGAGATGATCCCTCAATTCGTCGCCGCTTGGGAGGGTGGGGCAAAAGCCGTGCTTGCCATCAAGGATTCCACCGAGGGGGTGGGGATCTTTTTCGTATTACGAAAGCTGTATTATCGGATTGTTGAACATTTGGCCGATGCGCGCACTTTCCAGAACTTTACCGGCTTCGGGCTCTACGATCGGCAAGTAGTCGACTACTGTCGCTCTTTACAAGACCCCTATCCTTACTTTCGCGGCATTATTGCTGAGACGGGGCTGCCAACGGCTGAAGTGCATTACCAGCAACCGGCGCGAAAGCGTGGAATCACGAAGAACAATTTTTACACTCTTTACGACTTGGCTATGCTGGGCATCACCAGCCATTCAAAGATTCCTCTTCGCCTGGCGACAATGTCCGGTTTTCTTGTGTCTCTGGTCAGTCTGGTTGTGGGGGGCGTTTACTTGGTTTACAAGCTGCTCTTTTGGCAGCAGTTTCCCGTTGGCACCGCGCCCTTGGTGATAGGGTTGTTCTTCTTCGCTTCGGTCCAGCTTTTCTTCATCGGCATTCTCGGGGAATACATCGGGTCGATTCATACCCAAGTGCTCAAGAGACCTCTGGTGGTGGAGAAAGAACGCATCAACTTTTGACCTGTGGGTGTCGCTTCGGCGGCGCTGTTTCGGATTTTCATGACAAAGCCTCGCCCTACAATCGACTGCGCCCTTCTCTGCCTGTTGGTTTTTTTGGCCGCCTCCGTAGCGGTCTTCGGCTTCGGTTGGCTGCGGCAGACCCCTTCCCAAGAAGAGCTCTACAGCGATGCCGGCAGATTTTTCGCCGAGTTCCGGAACGTCTTCTCCGGAGGGAAGATAAACTGGTGGACGCCGAATTTTATGCAGGGCTCATCGTCCTCGCAGTATTTCCTCGTCACTGTTCCGATTCTGATTGGCAACGCCCTGACTTCGATTTTTGGGGATGGCTTGGCGGGCAAGCTCCTGGGGTTGATCGCCCTTGCTGCGTCAGGCCTCGCGGCATTTGTTTTTGCCCGCAAGCTCTCGGCAAACTCTTGGATCGGTTTCCTTGCAGGCGTTCTTTACGCGTTGAATGCCCAAGTTTTGCTGCGGCTGGCCAGCTTCGAGCATATCGGCGCCGTTGTTGCCTATGCCTTCGTTCCGCTGGTTTTGTTGGGTTTTCTCCGCGTTGCCGAACGTGGCTCATGGCAGAGCTCATTCCTTCTGGCCGCAGCCTGGGGTGGACTAATGCTCTCTTACACGAAGCTAGGTCTGATGTTTCTCCCACTGGCAGGCGGGTTCTTTCTCTGGATCCTCTTCGATCAACCGGAGCGCCGCATCGCCCTTATCCGCGGGTCTATCGTTTCGGCGTCGCTCTTGGGCCTCATGGTGCTGCCGCTGCTGTTGCCGCTGACGCGTGAATACCAATGGGTGGCGGCTTTCAGCTTCGACAATTTCGCAGGGTGGCAGCAGGCGTTCTCGATGAAGAGCTTCATCTCGGTGCTCGATCGCGCGAATGGCCTGCTGGCCAATATGCGGCCGGACTTTGTCGCTGATCGTGGGCAGTTTTACCTCGGCCTTGTCCCGATCTTCAGCGTTGCCGCGGTTCTGTGGTGGGCGCGCGGACGAGGAGAGTGGCTGCAAACCCGCAATGGTGTGCTGCTGCGTCTCTTCCTTGGGATGACGCTGGTGGCCCTTTGGCTTTCCCACGGACCATTTTCTGCTTTCACTGGTCTTCAGGAGTTTCTCAAGGGCTCGATCAAGGCGCCGGATTGGATCGCGGCGCTCGTCTGGCTCGTGACGATCGTGCCTCCGGTCCTCATCTACATGATTCTGCCGCGGACGCCGCGGCGCGGACTCTGGGCGGCTTTGCTAATCATTGCGTGGCTCTTTGTTCCGGGATTTGTGCTTCTGGAGAAACTTCCTATCTACAAAGACATCCGTGCTCCTTGGGGGTTCTGGGAGACGGGGTTCCTTTGCATCGCCATGGCGGGCGCCATTTCCATCCATCAGCTGTTCAACGCCATGATCGAAAAGCGAGACCGGCTGGTCGTAGCGGGACTGTTGGGGGTGATCATGCTGCTTGATGCCTCGGCTTACTTCTCAAAATTCTTCGCGCCGGGGCTGCCGGCACAAACCTTTGCCGATTTCGATCGTTCGCAGGATTACCTCAAGACGTCGCTTATCGAGGGGCGCGTTTATCCGATGTCCGGCCGCTACTTTTACCTCCGCACGCCGATGCAATCGGGGCGTGGACTCAACACTGAGGCAGTCTGGAGCCACTTCCAGATGCGGGGGGTTCGGGCCTTGGTCAATGGAGCAAATTCTTCGCCCGGTGCCATGCAGACTTACATGCGGGTGGCGGGGATTTCGCATGTGCTGCTGGACAAGAAAGATCCGTTCACGCCGCAGGAGATTCAAAACGCCTTCGCCCAAGCTTATCCGACGGGGTTCGACTCGGAGTTCATCCGGGTGCTGGAGAACAAGGACTCGCTGGCGCCGGCCTTTGTCGCGCGGGAATACATCGCCATGGACCTAGGCACGGAGGTGTTGGCGCCGGCTTTTCTCGATGCCGCGGGACGCATCAATGCGGTGCCGATCGAGTTGGGACCGAATGAGCGCAACTTCCCGTTCCTCGCCGGCACGGGGGCTACAGCGAACGGTATCCAAATTTCCCAAAAATACGCGCAGGGTCCGGGCGCACCGTTTGAGCGGGTGCCTTACAGTCTTCCCCGCAAGGACCCTTCGAAGATGGTCTTCGATCCGTTCGGCGAGCGGAAAGGATGGCTCGTGGTGACGGAGGCGTGGCATCCGGATTGGCGGGCTTATTCCGACGGCGCGCAGTTGCCGGTCTATAAAGCGTTCGGCGGGCTCATGGCCGTGCCTCTCGGTCGGACCAACGGTCCGATCGAATTCTTTTTCAGTCCGCCCCGCTGGTATGACCTCGCCGTCTGGGTCTCGGGCCTCTCGTGGGCCGGCGTGCTCGGCCTGTTGCTCGTCATGCCGCTGCTCTTCATTCCGAAGCGGTGGAAAGATTGGTGGACCGGCGCGAACAAGCAGACGCCCGTGATCGCCCCGCCAACCGGGAGCATAGATAAGGTGGTGGTTGTTATCCCGACCTACAACGAACGCGAATCGATCAACAAAGCGATTGATTTGGTTCTCGGACTCCCACGCAAGGCGGATGTTCTTGTCGTTGATGATGGGTCGCCCGACGGCACTGCGGGGGTGGTGCGCGCACGCCCCGAGTTCAACAAGCGTATTTTCCTGCTCGAGGGCAAGGGCAAGGCGGGGTTGGGCACGGCTTACCGCCGCGGATTCCAATGGGCCGTCAAGAACGGCTACCAAGCGGCGGTCGAAATGGACGCTGACCTCTCGCACGATCCGGCCGACATTCCAAAATTGCTCGAAGCCTTGGAGCAGGGGTCCCACATTGCGGTCGGTTCGCGTTACCTCGGCGGCATCTCGGTGCTTAATTGGCCGCAGAGCCGACTATTCATCAGCACGTTCGGCGGAT
>Ga0247833_1004068_pt1 | contig 18661 bp, 17 predicted proteins | sample LaCruzMarch2015__7_FD_187117 | JGI IMG/M metagenome (GOLD analysis project Ga0247833, IMG submission 187117) | Freshwater microbial communities from meromictic Lake La Cruz, Castile-La Mancha, Spain - LaCruzMarch2015_8m | ecosystem: Environmental > Aquatic > Freshwater > Lake | place: Spain... | reverse complement strand
CAGGATGGGGTGGTTCAACAGTGGCGGCTTCTGTGCTGAATTTGGACGCTTGGTATGGTGTTGAAATAAACAGCGATTTAGAAGAACCTTACGACAATATGATGACATATTTGCGTACAAAATCAGGTACCAAATTAAGCGTCTGGTTTACAAATGCGATTGATTTCGATTATTCTACTATTGAGTATGACACTGTATTCACATCACCTCCTTATTATTTTTTAGAAAAATACGCTAACAATGAAGTATATGAATCGAAAAAAGATATGGACGACAAATTTTACAACCCCGTATTTGCTAAGACCTTTGCACATTTGAAACCAGGCGGACATTATATTATTAACATTTGTAAGGAAATTTATGATAATGTCCTTAAAAAATTACTGGGTGAAGCTCACGAAATATTCCCTCTTAAAAAATCTAAACGACAAAATAATTATACTGAAATGGTTTATGTTTGGCATAAGAATTAACATAATTTATTAATTGCACCCATATAAAAAATGGTCTGACATATATTACACTTTTATTTATTTTGGCTCCACATTTATTAAAGGTGGATTAAAACAAACCACCTAGTCCAACTCTTGCACTTGATTGAGCTCTAGATTTAGAACCCACATACGCTGCATATTGAGGTGAATATTTATGTGGAGGTGGTTGTTGACGTTGCATATGAATCGGAATTTTTGATATATGATTATTTTGTACATAATTTTGATAAATAGGAGGTTGGTTTTGCCGAGATTGTCCATATGGAATTTGTGACTGTTGATGATATCCAAGTGTTAAATGTTCAGATACATCTTGTCTATTGCTAATTCCTCCATTGCTAATTCCTCCATTACTAAAATTATTAAAAGAATCTTCCTCTATCTCTTTCATTTTGTCTTGATGAATTTGTTTTAATAATTCAGGCGGAACTTGTTTGCCCGTTTGTAGTAAATATTTTGCTTGATTTTCTCTTCTCTCTCTTGTTGTTGGATAATGTGGAATATCTGTCCAATCTTTTGTTGTAACAACTGTTTTTTTTGTTTCTTTTATTTTATCAGGATTTATTATCTTCCTCTTAGGCTCTCTCAAGTCATAGTTATAATATTCTTCTGACCCGAACTGAATATGTGTTAAAAATGTTTTAATATTAACTATTTTTATTTTTGGATTATGAACTACAAATATGTTGTCTGTTGGATTATCAGATTTTTCTTCTACTGTATAGCTTAATTGTGTTATTGTCCTTAAACCATCTTGTCCATCATCATATTCTCCTCTTAAAGGATCATTTTTTGAAATTATTCTTGATATACCATCAAATAATTGTAAAATCTCTGGACTTCCGATATTATAAAATACACTTCTATCAGTGACTAATCCGACCCTATCACATCTCTTTTGAAGAGCATTATCTTCCATTCCCCATCCCCAAAAACATGGATAACCATTTGTTTTCTCAAAATCATCACCTTTTATCACTACTATACCTCCTAATGTATATTTAAACCCATAATAATGTTTAACTACACCATGAGTAGTTTCATAATCAAATATTTTTGCGAATGGAATTGTATCAACATCATTAAAAATAAATGTAATATCTTTATAATGTTCAGGATATTTATTTCTTGCTGCAATAAAACCAATATTTTTTGTTGCACCTCTATTAAATGTTCTAGAATCACATTGATGAGAGAAAAAAATTTCATAATCATCATCATTCTCTAAAATAAAACTCATATATTTAGAGAAAAAAAATTTATGTTGAACGCGATTTCTATAAGGAACTATAAAAATTCGTTTAGGTACTTTTGGGTTGTCATTGCTCATTTATACATATTTAAGTTTTTATTTTTATATTTAAATTTTATTAAATATAAAATTATTGTCTTTTTACTTTGCTGTTTCTAAATTATATTTTTTGAGAATTGCTACTGGAATTATATTTCCTTCTGTTGTAATCTTCTCTATTTTTTTATAGCACTTATTAATTGTTACCTCGCTTGTTTCACTAACATTTTTAACATCACGCTTACTTATATTTAACTTACATAATTGAGATACAAAATATACAACTCCTGCAGCAATAGAGGGTGGAGTATTTTCAGGCATTACATCCATCTTTTCTATCTTCATTGAGATAAATTGACATAATTTGGTTAACTCAATATTTATATTTAATTTACTGCAATATCTTTCAATAAATGCTTCTGGTTTTGTCTTTCCAAAATTTGTCTTTTCTTTATTATCCATGTCTTTTTCCAAGTTATTAATAATTGCTTGTGCATTTTTACAACCCTTGGTAGCACTTGTTGCGTCTAAATGAAATATTGATGCAATCTCTTTTGCTGTTCTTGGATAATTGTTAATTCTACATGCAATATAAATTGAAGCTGCTATAATACCATCTCTATTATCACCTCTAAATGTCATTTCATATTCTGAAATCTTTTTATGATATATAATAGCATGGTCAATAATCATTTTTGGAATACCTGCATTATGAGCCATTGTCGTAATAATTTGAAACTCATCATATTGAGATTTCTCCTTATAAGGCATAGACTGCCATTCAGTATATCTTCTAATTTTTCGCATCTCATATGACATTGGACCGTGACACAATACTTTACAACCATATGACGACTCTTCTAATAGTGGATTAATAGGCATTCCACATCTAGTTGGGTCTGAATTTTGATTATCATCTGCTCCATAATATCTCCATTCAGCACTATGGTCTACTAAATCCTTATAAATTATACCACATTTATTATTTGTACATGTTAAAAACCCCTCATCTGAAAAAGCTAATATGCTTTCACAACGCTCACAAAATTCTCTATTTCCAAAACCATAAATACACTCTAAAGGGACTTTTAATTTTTCTGGATTTTCTATCTCTGAATCAAATATGTTCCATAGGTCTGACTTATTTACATTATTTACTTTCTTTTTTTGACTTCTATCCTTGTTCATTATATATTATCATTAATTAGATAATATATTTTTAATTCAATTTTATTTATATTTTTTATAAAATATTATATTATATGGGAAATACTACCTCATCCAGTGAAAAATCTCAAAATCAATTTGAAAATTTTTATGATGTTATTGATTATATTGCTACTTATTATATTCTTACTATGGATTTTCAAAGTTTAAGCAAACTTTCTGAAAAAGCATATTGTGATAAACTAGTGATTTTAACATCTGATATTATTGATAGATATTTTAATGATATGGATGTTACTTTTTTAGCTCAAAGAGTTAAAGAGGGTGCTGAAGTAAATGAACTTAAAACTGAAAAAATTAGATTTATTAATAAAGATAATCTTGAAAGTTTAGATGTATCAAATGATTCACAAAAAAGTATTAGGAAAAAACGTGTATGTATTGGAATTGCAAAATTTTATGTTAAAATTGCTCATACTTTCGCAGCTATTGTTATGACTATCAATCCTGTTTACACATATAAAGATGCCACTGGACAAACTGTTAAAACAAGTCTTCTTGAAAAAGATAAAATTCCTAAAGGTACCGAACGAAAATTATATAAATTAAATATTTGTGATAATAGAATTAGAGCTCTTAAGAAGGGAGAAATTTTAGATGAAACTACTGGAGATGTTACTATGCAACCTAGAATTTGTGATATAAATTCTACTAAAGATGGTCTTGATAAAACTCTTGTTGATGAACCAGGTATACCTGAGCTTATGCGTTTATATTTAGATGATAATTATGATTATTCAAATGGTTCTTTTAAAGGCATGAGTAAAGATACTGAAAAACAATTTCAAAAAGATTTAAAATTATTTTATACATCATTTACTGGTAATGAAAATATGCCAGATACCATCAAAAAATTCAGTGATATTAAACTTCGCAATTATAATGAAAAACCTAGTTGCCAACAACCGACCGCGCCTTTAAAAGGTAGATATACTATTCATAAGAAAGATGAATTATTTGTTAAATATGCAGATAACATAAAACAAATGATACAATCTGCTGCTAATAATCAGAATAAATTACTATCTGTTATTAATGAATTATTTACATATGTTATGGACCCTTACTCAGGTAAACGTGTTATTAGAGTTAACCCTAAATTAACAGATGAAAGTTTACAAAATAATATTGTTAAAACTAGAAAATTTATTGTTGATTTATATATTAATTGTGAAGATGATTATGTTAAAGGTGTAAAATTATTTGAGGCTATTGTAGAAACTAAAATTATTGAGACTACTCAAAAACAAATTGAAAATCTTAAAAAAGAAGCATCTAAAATAATAAGTGAAACAAAAAAAGCATCACAACCAATTAAAGAAATAAATCCAATACCTCCTGTTGTTATTGAAGGATATAATACAGAAATATCAACTCCATTATCAACAGCAATAACTTCTGTAAATTCATCATTGCCATCAGCTTCTACATGAACTTCTACTAGTTACCTAATAGTATCTAATTCATATAATCAAACAAATTATAATAACATAACATCTGTTTAGAGCAATACGTATTTAAATTATAATATTAGTCATTTATATAATGGATAATGTTATAGGAGTTAGTAATCCTTATGGACTAGTACAAGAGGCTGGTAAAAGAACATATAGAAAGAAACACACAATGCGTAGAAAACCCAGAAAAACCAGAAAACCCAGAAAAACCAGAAAAACCAGAAAATTTAGGAAATAATATAATGGTAAACATAATTAAAATATAATAAATTGTTCAATAAATCTACTTATATTTTCACTTATTCCAAATATAATTAATATAAATAGTAAATGTATTTGAGGTAAGAAAATTAACATTAATAATCCAATAATTATTAATGCATCATTTGTAATTTCAAATATCATGATTATATCTATGTAAAATCATGATATGTTTTTAAATGTTTTTAATATATCTTAAATGCTAGTAACAGAACCAAACAGTTTTCTAGCATTAGTAAGTGCTTGTGTTCTCAAACTTTTCCTAGCAGCTTGGAGTGAACCAGTTTTACTTAATGTTTTTTGAGCAGCTTGAATTGCTGTAGTCCAATTTTTCCCATAATTTTTTTTACCACCACGCATTTTTCTAGTTCGGTATTTTCTGGTATCTTTATATCGTCTAGTACTCATTATATATTACTTAAATATTTAATTTTATATATACTAAATATTTAAAGTCTTAAGCGCGGGTTCTGGAAGCGGAAGCAGCTCTTGAGGCAGCGGCAGCGGCAGCGCGACCGGCGGCAGCGGCACGGGAAGCAGCAGCAGAGGCAGCACGAGAAGCAGAAGCACTGCGAGAAGCAGAAGCACTACGAGAAGCAGAAGCAGCACGGGAAGCAGCAGCAGAGGCTGCGCGAGAAGCAGATGCAGCGCGGGAAGCAGCAGCAGAAGCAGCAGCAGAAGCGGAGCGAGCGGCCATGCGGGCACGACCGCGAGCCATTGATCTTGAGCGTTGAGCATTACGACGTCTATGAGTTTTTGCCATTTATATAAACTATCAAGAAAATATTTTCTAAACGATTGTTTTTTCTAAATTAATTCGTCCAAACAGAATTTGTTGAATGCCACCACATATTATCTCCCTTTTTAACTTTATAAATTGCCCTAAATACTTTGGATCTTGATAATGGAATATTACAACGATATTTGTCTAAAGGATGTGGATTAGTTTTTAATTGTGCTAAAATAGCCTTTTTACTTATTTTTTGTCGCGATTGTAAAGCAAAATAAACGAAAAATGCTTCAAACGATAATGATTGTATTGGTAATATGTCTTGGTTTTTAAGTTGAAAATCTCTTAAATATTCTAAACAAATGCTAAACCCAGATATATCAGCCATATCTTCTCCTATACTTGGCCAAGCATCAAAAACAATTCCATCTCTTTTTGCATATTCTTGATATTGCTTAACTATATCAGTTTGAATTTTCTTAAATTCAGCAGTATCATTCTTTGTCCACCAATTTGATAATTTTCCATCTTTATCATATCTACTTCCTAAATCATCTAAAGAATGAGACATTTCGTGTGCTATAGTAAAACCTATATGTACTAAATTATATTCTAAACCTCTTTCATCTAAATCTACAAATGGTTTTTGTATATATCCTAAAGGAATATAAATTGAATTTTCGGTTGGAGTATACATTGCATTTACAACATAAGCCTGAGTACTAATTAGCTTTGGCGGAGTTTGAGACCAATCTATAACAGGTATATCAATAACATCTTTATCAACTAACTTAACTGCTTCATAATGTCTCCAAAATGACAGCTTTATCAAATTACCCCACGGGTCATCTGGTTTATAATTTAATAGAGGGTCATCTCTCAATATTTCAGGTGAACCTACAATTAGTTTGATTTTTTCTAACTTTTCAATAGCAAGTTGTTTTGTCTTTTTCTCCATCCAATTATTTCTTTTAATAATTCTTATAAAAACACGTCTTAAATCTTCAACCATTGATTTTACATAATCAACTGCTTGTTGATTTTTATATTTTAAAATATATTGGTTTGTTAAAAAAGTATTAAATGTAAAACTCATTGCAAAAAAAGGTCTTAACAGTTCATCTACTGATTTTTCTTCTCCTCTTACAAAGTTACCATTGAATTTAAAATTTACTTCAAATCCTTTTTTATCCCATCTAGTTTGTTGTCTTATATAAATATAAATCCAATATGTTCTCCATGTATCGCTATCCCATTTATCAAGTAATAATTTTGTCCCGCACAATAAATAGTTTACATTTGATGTAACAAAATCTTCAGGAATATTTGTAAATCCTAAAGACCTACAAAAACTTTCCCAATCAAAACCAAATTGTTTAATAGCTTCATCTTTTGTTATTAAATTATAACCATCAGCATCATCTTCTTTAATTAAACCACAAGTCATTGCATTTAACATCTCTATTTCAACATCATAAATATCTTTAACATTAAATCCATGGTTCTCTCCAAATGCAATCGTAAAAAGTTCATCTAAATACTCAAAATATCGTTTTCTATATGTTTTTTTATATATTTTATCGTGTTGAGTATCTTCCTCATCATCAAAATAAATATCTATATCTAATAAAGTTACTTGTGGTGGTTCTAAATAGCACTTATATTTCTTTGGATTTTTATCATCTGAATTAATAGACCATACGAATGGAGCTCCCCATGAGATGATTTCATTTCTATTAATCATTCCTAATTTTTCCCAAATATTTATTTTTTCAGTTCTTAAAGTGTCTATATATTCGAGTGTAATTTTTGACAAAGTTCTTGTCTGTTCTCTTGTATTAAATATTTTAAATGATTCATATGCATTTTTCATACATTTACCTAATGGAGTATTTTTTGTTTTTGGGTCATTTAAATAATTATTTATAATTTCAAGTAATTCTCTATAAACCTTATCTTGAACTAATCTAAAATCATCTATCTGAACTATATATTCTTGGTAAGCTTCAATATCTAAATCTTTTAACCATCTCTCGTTTACATATGAATAAAAATCATTATTTGGCGTAATATTTGAAGGGCTAACCGCTTGCTTAAGTTCTTTTACAATTTGTTTTTCTAAATTAAAAGTTGTTGATGTTATATCTATTTTATTTTCTTTAAATAGTTCATCAACTTTCTCTTCAAAACTTTTAAATCTAGTTGCTGAATTTTTACAAATAATTTCCTTTTGTTTTTCACTTAATTCAGGTATTGTTTTTAATGTAGTATCTACTTTTCTTTTACTTTTATTTCTAATATTATTTATTTTTCTTAGTGTTTTGTTTTTCATATAAATTAATATAAGATTATTATAATTTACATAATTTTATAAAATTATATTCTATTAAATTTTCTTATTTTGTGTCTACCAGAATGTGATAATTACAAAATTAAAATGTTAATGATAAATTTAAGGCGACTTTTAAGTAATTTATTAATATATATTTTTAAAGTACTTAAACAAACTGTAGCTTCGCTTAAACAAACTGTAGCTTCGCTTAAACAAACTTATCCTCTATTTTATTTAACAAATCATCATCATATACCAAATTACCGGATGGTTTATATGACTTAATTGGAGTATATTCTTTCTTTTGAACTTTACCTTTTTGATTTGGGTCATTTGGTTTTAATAAATAAGCATTCGGGTCAGATGGCGTATCTGCAATCATTTTCATATTTCCATCTTCATCTATTTCTTCTATTCTTTGTCCATATTCGTTAAATTTAATACCAGTTTTCTTTTGTATTTCTGTTCTAACGTATGATGGTACCCAGTGAAGCCACGATATAAATAATAAATTTGGATGAATATATCGCACATTAAAACCGTTTTTTTTTAATTTATCCATTAAATAAGCAATACACGCACCTTGGTCGTATTTTGGAACACCTAAAATTGTCTCTGGAACTAAATACCAACAAACTTGATTATCCATTTTTTGACGAGATGTTAATTTAATTCTTTTATGAACACTATTTAACATTTTATTAAATAAAGCTAATTTGGTAAGATCATATTGTCTTTTTTTTTCATAAAGGTCATCTATATTTAGGTTTTCCGAAAAATCTTCTATATTATCTAATGTAAATATATTTGACATTTTGTATTGTTATGTGAAAAAAAAATACAAAATTGAATGAATAATTTATTTATATAAATCCGCTATTATATATTCCTTTTCTTCATTCGAATATTCATCGAAATTATTAATTATTCCACGTAATATTAATTTTTGTGTTTCATTTGTGTTCATTCCTATGGTTTCTTTATAATCTCTCTTGATAGTCATATCTACTAAATGATAAATTGCTCGCTTAAATTTATACATAAAATGATCACAATCTAACTCTGTAATACCATCATACCCTTTTTCAGTTATATGTTCATTTTTTGCCAACTTATTCTTTAAGGTAAAATATTTAGCAAAAAAATATAGTTTTTCTGCTAATATATCATCCATAGTTGGAGTTATAAATAATGAATTCGACTCAAAAATATCTACATAAAATGGAAAATACGATAAATTTTCAAAATATTTTTTAATATCTTCTTTCATCTCTCCAAATCCTATATCAGAGAGAGGTTTATATAGTCTTTCGTCATTATATAATACCTTTGTGATTTCTTTATTATTATTTTTTGGATTTGTTGCCAAACTAACTATTATATTTATTTCTTCAGGAATAAACCATTTAATTAAATAACCTAGATGACCTGATAAATTTGCCATTTTTACTAAGTCATATGTTGCTGTTTGATTTTTATTTGGAACTATTAAAATATCAGTATCTTCACTGAAATATTTTTTAACTCCAACAATATCAACTAAACTTAATTGCAGAGCTCTTCCACCTTTGAATATGAATAAATAATCTTGATTTGTATGATATAATTTATATAAAACTATTCCATACAATAAAGTAATAAAACAGTTCAATAAATTTACATTTACCAATGTTTTTGCTGATTCATTGAAACTTTTAACATATTTTGTATAATAGCCTGGAAACATTTTTTCTAATAAATCACATATTTTAAATCGTTTTTCTTGGTCAATTGTATATCTATCGAACTCATATATTCCCATAAATGTCCCTCTAAGTGCTAATAATTCTCCTTTATCAAAAATTGTATCCCAAAATTGTGGAGCTACACTTTTGTCATAACCAACTTCATTATTTTCAGGTAATGGATATGGGAGTTCTAATTTTGGCATTTGTATCTCTTCACTCGCTTTGGTAACACTAGTTACTGGTTCAGGTTGTGATTGAATAATTTGTTCATTTGGAATTAATTGTGATAATTTTGTTTTTGTTTCCTCATTTAACCCATCTTCAATAATATGAAATGTATTTGCTTTATCCAATAATAATTTAACATTTTCGACATTTTGTTTGTTTATTTCATGTTCAATAGGACTTTTCTTAAAACGGCTACTTAAATTACTAAAATTGCCACCATTTCTAAAGTATTCATTTAATATATTTATTATATCTTCTCTCGAAATAATACCTGTTAAATTATCTAATATTAAAGTTACAGGTGATACAAAATCATAAATCTTAACTGGTTTTTTTGCGAGCGAATATGTCTCTTTATCAACAGGATTTCCTGTTTCTGTAATAGGTATTAAAGTATTTATTTGCGAATTATTTTCGAACATTTTTGACAAATCTCTAATTCCTTTTTTTAGATTATTTTTATTTTTAATCTGAATTATGTAATTATTAAATGTTCGTCTAAATAAATTTTTAAGCTTTTGTTGCTTTTGTAATTCCTCGTTAGGGTCTCCTCCATATTTTATCTTTCTTGTTATACGATTTTTCTTTAACATGTTTTTAGTTTTTCTATGTTTATGTTTTCTTGTATATTTTTTCATAATATATAAGTATAAAATATATAAGTATAAATAGTATTTAAATAATTAATATATTCAATAAAATAATGACAATTAAACACTTAGTTATATCAGGAGGTGGTCCAATTATGATACAAATATTATCAGCTATTCAAGAATTAGAGAATAATAAATATGTAAATATGAACGAAATAGAAACAATTTATGCAACGTCGGCTGGTGCAGTAATTGGATTAATGATTTCTCTCAAATTTGATTGGGAAACACTCAATGATTATATTATCAAAAGACCATGGCATGATGTATTCCCAATTAAAGTTCAAAATATATTAGATTCTTATACAAGAAAAGGAATATTCGACATTAAAACAATCCAAAAATGTTTTAAACCTTTATTTGATGCTAAAGATATAGCACTTGATATAAATATGCAAGACTTTTATAATCTAACAAAAATAGAATTACATATGTTTGCATTCGAAATAAATGAATATAAAGTAGAAGATATATCATATAAAACATACCCAAATTTATCATTACTTGATGCCATTCAAATGACATGTGCAATACCTGTTTTAATGACCCCTGTTTTTATAGATAATAAATGTTTTATGGATGGAGGTATTGCTTGTAATTATCCATTAAATTATTGTATTGAATCAGGAAAATGTCCTGATGAAATACTTGGTTTTAAAAATAAATATTCAGATGATAAATCTACTGTAAATGCGAATTCAACATTATTAGATTATCTTTTGAATTTTTTATTTAAATCAATATTTAATATACATTCACGTTATAGTCAGCCAGTAATAAAAAATGAAGTAATTTGTGATGCAAGTTATTTAACGTTAGATATACTTCATTCAGCTTTAAGTAACATAGAAATTCGTAAAGATTTATTTTCAAAAGGAAAAAAATCTGCCATTATTTTTTTGGAAAGTTTACAAAGCAGTATTTAAAAATTTTATCAACATTTCATTTGAAGGTTTCGCATCATATTCAATTATTTGTCCATCTTTTAATAACTTAATAGTAGGATAACCTTCGACACTATATTGGTTCATTAACTTTTCAACTTCAGCAGATTCTTCAGAACAATCCACTTCTGTAAATATAACTTTATATCCATTTATAGTTTTATTTTCATATTCAGTCTTTAAGTCATTCCAAATCGGTTTTGCTGCTTTACAATGTGGACACCAATCTGCGAAGAAAAAAAGTAGTTCAGCTGTTTGACCAGTTTGACCAGATTGACCAGATGAATTTTGTTCAGAATTTGCATGATAGTTTGCTTTTGAAGTTGGAGCAATATAATAAAAATAATAAAATATAGCAATAATGCCTAATAGAATAACTGCACAAGCAATTAATAATGTGTTTGTACTTAGACTACTTCCAGCAGACTTAATTCGAGAGAAAATACCGGTTGAATCATCATTCAAAGCTGGTAATGAATTTGCATTAAAATTAACATATTTTGCCATATATATATATTCTAAAAGAAATTAAGATTGTCTTTAAACGAATACAATATAAAGATAATTTTAGAACTATTTATATAGTGATAATGTTATTTAGAACGGGTGAAGGTAAATTAATTGAAATAAAAAAATATGATTATAAAAATGATACTTTGTATTATGAAAAAATTATTGAAATTAAAAATTTAACTCCTAAATTTGAAAAAACTTTTGATTACAAAAATTATAAGAATACCAATAAATAATGTAAATACACAACTACATATTATATTAATTGTTAACTGTGAGCTAACTTCATTCGATAAATTTAATTGACTTGCATTCCTTAAATAATTCGTTTGTTGTATATTCAAAAAAATTGTGTAACAAAGAAGTAATAGTGTTACTACTTTCATAAAAATTGAAGTTAAGAAAAAGTTACTTAGTGGACTTATTATGAATAATACAATTAGAAATATTGATAAAGCAGAGCACGTGCATACTCTCTTAGTCGTATCTGTAAAGGTTATTAAATTAAAATGTTCGTTTGAAGTCATATATATTATAAAATTATATTATAAAATTATATTATATATATATATATATTTAATAAATATTGAAGATTTAATTTATGAAATTAAAAATTTAAATTTATCAATAAATACAATTACAAATTCTTGTAATAACAAAATTAAACATACTAGAAGAGATAAGTTTAGTTTTAGTTTTGGTTAAGTTTATTTTATTTGAGTAATATATAATATGAATAAAACTCGTAAAAATAGAAATACACATAATAAAACTAAAAAGAATTTTGTTTTTAAAAAAACAGACTATAATTCAGGCGATGGTATGATGGTTTCAACTTGGGGTCCAGCAGCGTGGCATTTTATTCACACGATGAGCTTCAATTATCCGATTGAACCAACAGCACAAGATAAAAAACATTATAAGAATTTTGTCTATAATTTAAGACATGTATTACCATGCAGATATTGCAGAATTAACTTATCAAACAACTTTAAAAAGAAACCACTTTTAATGTGTCATATGAAGAACCGAGCTACATTCTCAAAATATATTTATGAATTGCATGAATTAGTTAATAAAATGCTTGGTAAAAAATCTCATCTCTCTTATTGTGATGTTAGAGAAAGATATGAACATTTTAGGTCACGATGCACATTAGAAAAATCTAAAATATTTACATTTAAAGAAACACAAACAAGAAAGAAAAAAGAAAAAGGATGTACTGAACCATTATATGGAAAAAAATCAAAATGTATTATAAATATAGTTCCACAAGAAGATAAAACAGCAACATTCCAAATGGATAAGAAATGTATTAAAACAAGGGAATAACTCTATAAAGAATGTATGTATAAAATTGAATAAAAAATTGATTTATTTTTATTCAATAATAAATATACTACAATACTTAAACTATAATCAAGAATGAACGGAATTGAATTATTTGAACGCATACAACAAGTTTCTACCTTTGATGAACTTTTACAATCTGTAAATGGTAAAACAAAGGCAGAAACACAATCTAAAAGAGGTAATGTATTTGAAAAGGTATGGGATATTATCATTAAATTTGGATTTTATTCTATCTTACCAAATGATATTTATGACCATTATGAAGGAAATATTAATACATGTAAATTAAAAAAAGTTGTGGATTTAGAAATTTATTTACGAGGTATATCTGTATATAGCAAAGGAAAAGGTGGTTCAAGTGATATTACTTTACAAAATAAAAATAATGGGAAATGGGTTTTTATGTCTTCCAAGTTTTATTTAGATGATAGTAAGAAATCTATTGATAATTATGATGTTGAGAAAATTTTAGCAATTGTAAAACAACACTCTCATAAATATAAAGAATGTGATATTTATCTCGTTGTGAATAATAAACAAAAGGTATTAGATATAATCACTTCAAGTCAATCCACAAATAATTATATAAAAGAAAATATCCATCACATTTTAGATTTGGAAGATTTAGAAATATGTTTCCAGCATCTCAAACAATCTATACAAGACATTACGATTGACAAAGTGAATTCTAAATTTTGTAATGAGAAAGTTCCTTTACAACTTCGATTTCATCAAGATTTAATAACCTTTAAACAAATGGAAAAGATTGATGAAGGAGAAAAAGAATTGTTATTAGGAGCAAAAGCGAGGTCTGGAAAAACTTATTGTGTTGGCGGATTGTTTATTAAATATAATAAAAAATTTGGAGTAATAAATGGATTGATTATTACTCCAGCACCAACAGAAACATTATCACAATTCACAGATGATTTATTTCATAAGTTTATAGATTTTAATAAAATTAATATTGTTGAAATAAAAAAAGGAACTGATTTTGAAAAGATGGTTCTTCAAGGAAATAATATTATTATTGTAAGCAAACAATTATTAGATGATTATGTATGTGAAAAAAAAATAGTATCAATACAAAAACTCAATTTAGATTTTATCGTGTTTGATGAGAACCATTTTCACGGAACTACTCTAATGTCTAAAAATATTTTACAATCATATTCATCACCAAAAACTATAAAATTATATTTAACCGCTACATATGCGAAACCTTTAAGTGAATGGAATATTCCTTTAGAGTGTCAATTTTATTGGGATATTGAAGATGAACAATTATGTAAAAAACGAAATATTCAAGGATTAGTAGAAAAACACGGAACAAACGTGCTGTTGTTCCTAACCGAAAAAAACAAAGAACAATTGTTATGTATTTATGATAAAATGCCTGATTTACATATTCTTACAAATATGATGGATAGAAAAAGATTTGAAGTAATCAAAGAACAAATTAAAGATACATCATATGGATTTTCAAATGGAACACTTTTAAGTGGAAATTTTCCTAATGAAGTTGATACGATGCTGAGGTATATTACTGGAAGTAATAAAGAACAAGATTACCCTAAAAAAGATTTATCTATATTTGGAAGAATAAAAAGAATTGCTATTGAAAATAATAGTAGAACACAATTGAATAATGGAGATTTTACAAGTCAATTATGGTTCTTACCTTTTGGAATAAATATGACGATTAATAAAGTAAGCGAACATTTGAAAGATAGAATGGGGAAAAATAGTATCCTAAAAAATTATGAAATAAAAATTGTGAATTCCAAGAAAGATTATAAATTGAAAGATATTAAAGAAGAAATTAAAAATTGGGAATTGAAAGCAAAAGAAGAAGGAAAAGATGGATTGATTTTATTAGCAGGAAACCAATTGACTTTAGGAATTACATTACCATTTGTAGATGTGGTATTTCTGTTTAATGATATTGTTTCAAGTGATAAGATTATCCAAATGATGTATCGTTGTATGACTGAAAGTATTAATAATAGCGATAATGATAAAATAAATAATGGAATAAAAAAAATGGGAATTGTTGTGGATTTGAATATTTCACGAGTTCTAAATACTTGTTTAGATTATAATGTGTATAAAAAAGATTTGAATGTAGAACAGAAAATATCCTATTTGGTAGAAAATAATTTAATAAATATTGATAGTGATTTATTTCAAGGAAAAGAGAACAAGACGAAATTAGTTGAGAAACTCTTATATATTTGGAAAGCAGACCCTATTAATAACCTAAAAATATTATTGAAGAAGATTGAAGAAAGTATTATTGATATGGATACAAAAGACCAAAAAACGATGAACCAGTATTTTACCAGTTCTATTGGTGATAAAAAATTAAATGTAAAAGTTCAGTTTGACGAAGAAAGTGAAGATAAACTACCAACTGGAAAAGAAACAATAAAACAAGATACAAATGAACTAGAAGAAAAAGATACAGACGGCAAAGAAGATGATAAGGATATTGATATTTCTCTTACCAAAGATGTATTACCATTTATTATTCCGTTAATATGTATTTTGACTATGAATACCGAACATAAGGATATTTTAGAAATGTTGAATGTGATTAAGACCAGTCCAACATTATTGAGTGTATTTCAAGACCAGTCGTTTATCTGGTGGAATAAACCAGATATTATAAAATTGATTGAAGCGATTGTAGGAAAATATATTAGAAAGAACTCTTGTATATATAATATATCAATACAATTTAAGATGTCTTTACAAAGTTTAATAGATACACCAAAAGAATTGTTGGAACTAATTGATAGTTGTTTGAAACCAAAGCAAAGCGAAAAAAAACAATTTGGAGAAGTATTTACTCCTATGAGTTTAATTTATGAAATGATAAATAATTTAGATATATGTTATGTTAAAATTAATGGTAAAAGTATATTTACTGAATCAAATTTAAAATGGTTAGATACGGCATCAGGAATGGGAAATTTTCAAGTAGCAGTTTATTTAAAATTAATGGAAGGTTTGAAATCACAAATACCAAATGATGAAGACCGAAAAAAACATATATTAGAAAATATGTTGTATATGAGTGAGTTAAATAAAAAAAATGTATTTATTTGTCATCAAATATTTAATATTAATAGTCAATACAATTTAAATCTGTATGAAGGAGATACATTAGAATTAGATACGACACAAGAATGGGGCATTGATAAGTTTGATGTTATTTTAGGAAATCCGCCATATCAACAACAAGTAGGACCGAAAAAAACAGAAACATTATGGGATAAATTTGTTATTAAGTCATTAACATTACTTAAATCATCTGGATATTTGGTTTATGTTCATCCATCAGTATGGAGAAATATTGATGGCAAATTAAAAAATATTCAAAAAGAAATTTTAACCAGAGATTTACAATATTTAGAAATACATAATGAAAAAGATGGATTAAAAACATTTAATTGTTCTACGAGATATGACTGGTATGTATTAAAAAACGAGAAGGTTGATACTACAAATACAATTATTAAATTTCAAGATGGAACTACTAATATTATAAATGTAAATGGATTAGAATTTATACCAAATGGAGAATATGACAAAATTATGTCTATGATTGCAAAAAATGGAGAAGAAAATGTTAATGTCATACACGATTATTCATTATACGAAACTCGTAAATCTTGGATGTCAAGAACGAAAACAGAAGAATGTAAATATCCGTGTGTTTATACTGTAAATTCTAAAAGCGAACTAACATATTATTATTCATCTAAACAACACGGTCATTATGACGTTCCAAAAATTATATGGAGTAATGGAGGTAATCCAGGTAGTTATATTGATAGTAATGGAGATTATGGACTTACTCAATTTGCGTATGCTATTGTTAATAAACCAGAAAATTTACAAAAAATAAAAGAAGTATTTGATAGTAAAGAATTTCGTAATTTAATGGAGTTATCAACATTCGGTCAAGGTCATATTAATTATAAAGTAATTTCAATCTTTAAAAAAGATTTTTGGAAAATATTTACTGGAGAAATAGAAAACGAAGTGATAGAAATTGAAGTAAAACCAAATGTAAAAAAGGCGAGAATTGTAAAACCTAAAAAGAAGTTGATAATTGTAGAAGAAGAAGAAACCGCATAAATATTAGATTTTAATTATTTAGTTGTGTAGATATAAATGTGTATATATTTTTATTGATTTTTTTATATATTTGTTGTGATTACAATAAATATATTAGTTTTAATTTAATATTCATCCTTTATTGAGTATTTTGTGCCGGTGTAAATGTGAGAGGGTGTAAATTAATAAATAATTTAATTTACATACCGAATTGAGAGAAATCGTTCAAAACAGGAGCTGGTAAATATTCATTGTCTATAGCACTGTAATTAGGAACTTTTTTGCATTCAAAAGATGGTTCAGGACATCGTGCACATGCAGGGCAAGGTGGACACGTTTCTTGTCGTGGAACAGTAGATGAACTTGGACATACTGGACAAACAGGTGGAACAACTTGTGATTTTAATATGTATAAATCTTCTTGTCCTGATGGTATTTGATTTCTTGGTATTCCAGGTGGTAAAGCGCTATTGTATTCAGTATTTGAAGTAGTGCCAGCTAGAGAACCATTACTTTCACCATCAGAACCATAATATTGATTAGAAGTAGTGCTAGCTACTGTATTTTCAGGAGTACCAGTTACAGAACCATCACTTCCACCATATGCACTATTATATCTTTGAACACTATATCCGGTGCTTCCATAATACTGTGTTGATGTATCAGTATCCCTTGTGGTTCCTGATGTATTATAGTAGTATGTTCCAGAAGGTGTTGTGACTTTAATTGCTTGTTGACCATTATTAGCCTTAACAACTGATGCTGTTACACCATTTGGTCCATAAAATTTTGTTGCTGTCCCGTTATTACCATTATAGTTTGTATAGCTCTCGACGTTACTAGATTGTTTACTAGATGTAAGTGTTACAGGTGTAGAACTATCCGGTAATATAATTTGTAATGATTGTGTTCCATTACTATTTGTTACAACTGATGCTGTTACACCATTTGGTCCATAATATGTAGAACCAGAAGACAATTGAGTTGACCCACCTGTATAATGATTATAATTATCATATTGATTTGAGGAACCTGTGGAAGAACCATTAGATGAAGTTATTTTACTCTTTTCATTTGTAGTAAAATTTCCAGAAAATTTACCTGAAAAACCTTCTCTACTGCAATTACCTCCTAAAAAAGAACATAGTAAAAGACCCAACAATAAAATTAGGAATAGGAATAATGCTTCAGTATTCATTGTATAATTTATATAGTGAAAAAAGTTTGGATTTTATAAAAAATTGAATTCATTTAAAATATTATAATATATATTATATAATTAATAATGAAGACAGACCATGTTCCATCTGAAATTATAGATGATTC